>Ga0182024_10000859_pt1 | contig 78909 bp, 77 predicted proteins | sample P32metaG_FD_120480 | JGI IMG/M metagenome (GOLD analysis project Ga0182024, IMG submission 120480) | Permafrost microbial communities from Stordalen Mire, Sweden - P3-2 metaG (Illumina Assembly) | ecosystem: Environmental > Terrestrial > Soil > Wetlands > Permafrost | place: Sweden: Stordalen...
CGTCGTGACCGTCGAGCAGGCCGGCTTCGGCGGGACCATCGCCGCACCGATCGCCCGCCGAATCATCGAAGCGCTGAGCGGCAACCTGAACCCGGCTCCCGTGTCGCTCGCCAAGCCCCAGACCGACTGACCTCGATCCCGTGGCTGTCCCGGTCCGCAACCGCCGCTACCTGCAAGCCCAGGCCTACGCGCGACCCAAACGCCGACGGGTTCTGCTCGACCCCGAGTTCGTCGCCCGGCTCGACTGGCTGCTGATCGGCGCGTGCGCGGCGATCGTCGCGATGGGCCTGCTCATGGTCTACTCGTCGTCGCGCAACCTCGTCGCGGGCGACCCGGCGTACTTCCTGAAGCGTCAGCTGATCTCGCTCGCCTTGGGTGTTGTCGTGGCGATCGTGTTGTTGAAGATCGACTACCGCAAGCTGCTCGACTACTCGCTGCTCGCCTACTGCGCCACCGTGGCGATGCTCTTCTTTGTCATCTCGCCCATCGGATCGAAGTCGGGCGGCCACCAGGCATGGTTCCAGCTGCCCTTCGGATTTCAGTTCCAGCCCTCCGAGTTGGCCAAGTTCGGGTTGATCGTTGCCTTGGCCGGCTACGTCAACGAGCACCGCGACGACATCGACCCGTGGCGCCTCAGCATCATCGTCGGTCTCGCCCTGGTGCCGATCGGCCTCGTGCAGCTCCAGCCCGACCTCGGCACGAACATGGTGCTGATCTTCGCGGTGATCGGGCTGCTCGCGGTGGCCGGCGTCCCCGGCCGGTACCTCCTCATGCTCGCCCTGCTCGGCGCCACGCTGGTCCTCGCCGTGATCAACCTCGGGATCCTCAAGCAGTATCAGATCGATCGCCTCACCACCGTGTTCAACAGCAGCGGCAGCGCGCAACAGGGCGCGGCCTATAACCAGACGCAATCCAAAGCGACGATCGCCACTGGTGGATTCACGGGTAAAGGGATTCTCAAAGGGCCCCAGACTGAGCTGGGATTCGTGCCCGAGCAGCAGACCGACTTCATCTTCACCGCGGTCGGTGAGGAGCTCGGGTTCGTGGGGGCCGCGACCCTCCTGGCGCTCTTCGGCATCGTCATGTGGCGCACCTGGCGAGCCGCGCGCCTCGCCGCCGACTTCTACGGGATGCTGGTCTGCACCGGTGTGCTGGCGATCTTCGCCTTCCAGGCCTTCGAGAACATCGGTATGACCATGGGGATCATGCCCGTCACCGGCATCCCGTTACCGTTCATGAGCTACGGCGGGTCCAGCCTCATCACCAGCTGCGCCTGCATCGCCCTGGTGTCCAACGTCTACGCCCGCCGCTTCCGCTAGGGGGCCGGGGCGCCTCGGCGCCTCGCGGGTAGACTGGAATTGTCCATGACCACCCTGTGGCCGAGGATCGAGCCTCTGCTAGCCCGGGTCGAGAAGCCCGCCCGTTACATCGGGATGGAGCTGGGCAGCGTGGCGCCGGAGTATCGCCCGGGCCAAGTTTCCTGGCTTCTTGTCTATCCCGACACTTATGAGATCGGGCTACCCAACCAGGGGCTCCAGATCCTCTACGAGATCCTGAATGAACGCCCCGACGCGGTGGCCGAACGCGCCTACGCGCCGTGGGTGGACCTCGAGGCGCTCCTGCGTTCCGAGGGCCTGCCGCTGTTCTCGCTCGAGACGCACCGTCCGGCCGGCTCGTTCGACGTGGTGGCGTTCAACCTGTCCGCCGAGCTCGTCTACACGAACCTGTTGAACTGCCTGGACCTGGGCGGAATCCCGGTCCGGGCCGAGCATCGCCGCGACGACGACCCGCTCGTGGTCGCCGGCGGCCACTGCGCCTACAACCCCGAACCCCTGGCCGACTTCGTCGACGCCTTCGTGATCGGTGACGGCGAAGAGGCGGTGGGGGAGATCAACGCGGTGCTCGCCGCCCACCGGGAGACCCCCCGCGGCCACGTGCTGCGCGAGCTCGCCCAGCTCCCCGGGGTGTACATCCCCTCCTTGTACGACGTCGACTACGACGGGCCCGTCCTGGCGTCGGTGCGTCCCCGCTATCCCGACGTGCCCGAGCGGGTGGAGAAGCGCACGGTCGCCGACCTCGCCGACTGGCCCTATCCCAAGCATCAGCTCGTGCCGCTGGTCGAGGTCGTGCACGACCGCCTCAACGTCGAGGTGTTCCGCGGCTGCACCCGGGGGTGCCGGTTCTGCCAGGCCGGCATGATCACCCGCCCGGTCCGCGAGCGGCCCGCTGACCAGGTCCGCACCATGGTCCGCGACGGCCTGCGCCGCACCGGCTACGACGAGGTCGCGCTCACCTCGCTGTCCAGCGCCGACTTCTCCGGTATCGAGGGTGTCGTCACCGACGTGCTGCGCGACCAGGAGGGCACCGGGTGTGTGAGCCTCTCGCTCCCGTCGTTGCGGGTCGACGCGTTCACGGTGGGGCTGGCGAGCGAGATCCAACAGGTTCGCCGCACCGGGCTCACCTTCGCGCCCGAAGCGGGCTCGTGGCGGCTCCGCCAGGTCATCAACAAGCTGATCACCGAAGACGACCTGTACGCATCGGTCGACGCCGCGTACTCCCAGGGATGGCGGCGCGTGAAGCTCTACTTCATGGTCGGGCTCCCCACCGAGCTCGACGAGGACACGCTCGGCATCGCCGAGCTGGCCCGCAACGTGGTCGCGATCGGGCGGCGCTCGACTCGCGGCGCGAGCGCCACCGTCTCCGTCGGCGGGTTCGTCCCCAAGCCTCACACCCCGTTTCAGTGGTTCGGTCAGAACGACGTCCCCGAGCTCCAACGCAAGGTGAACCTGGTGCGCGACGGGCTGCGCCGCTCCGGCGCCCAGGTGCGCTGGCACGACCCGGGCGCGACCTTCGCCGAAGGAATCGCCAGCCGAGGCGACCGGCGCATCGGACGGGTCCTCGAGCGGGTGTGGCGGGCGGGCGGCACGTTTCAGGAATGGAGCGAACGTTTCGACCTGGGCCGCTGGCTCGACGCCATGGCCGCCGAGGGTCTCGACCCGCAGTGGTACGTCACCCGGCACCGCCACCGCGACGAGCTGCTCCCGTGGGCGCACGTCGCCGCCGGCCTCCACGAGGATTTCCTCTGGGGCGACTGGCAGTCGGCGCTGGCCGAGCATGGGCTCCCCGACTGTCGCTGGACACCCTGCTACGACTGCGGGGTGTGCACCGACTACGCCCTCGAGCATGTCGTCGGATCCCCGGTCCCGCCCGCCGGCGGCAGCCAGGGCACCGGCCAGGATCTCGCGCGGGGCGGCGCCGTCCCGGTCCGGTTCCTGGAGGCGACCCGTGCGCGGTGACACCGGCCACCCGGTCCGCCTCCGCTTCGCGAAGGCCGGCAAGGTTCGTTTCGTGTCGCACCGCGACGTGGCCCGGGCGTTCGAGCGGGCGCTGCGCATCGCCGAAGTTCCCGTGGCGTTCACCCAGGGCTTCTCGCCCCGACCCAAGGTGAGCTTCGGCCTGGCCCTGGCGGTCGGCTACGAGAGCCGAGCCGAGTACCTCGACGTCGACCTGCGCGACCCGTGGGATCCCGACGAGCTCGGCGGCGCCCTGAGTGCCGGCCTGCCCGAGGGAATGGTCGTCACGGGCGCGGCGCCGCTCGCACCCCGGGCGGCGGCCCTCCAAGAAGCGGTCAGCGCCGTCGCCTACGAGCTGGTGATCGCCGGCCTGGACGCCGACGCCCTCCCCGACGTGGCGGCCGCGGCCCTGGGGGCCGAGACGCTCCCCGTGGCCAGCTCCCGCAAGGGCCAACCCTTCGATGTCGACGTGCGACCGAGTCTGCGTCGCCTCGACGCCGACCCTTCGACTGCTTTCCTGTCGGTCGAGCTCTCGACCCAGCCGCGCGCGGCGCGGCCGGCCGAGCTGTTCACGGCGTTCCGAGACCTCGCGGGCATCGACGCTGGCGACGGTGAAGACCGGGTGCTCCGCACCCACCAATGGATCGAGCGCGACGGCGCGCGGCTGGAGCCGCTGGAAGCCGATCGTGCCGCGCCCGCCCCACCAGGGACGGGCCCGTGTGCGCTGGAGGCGTGCGCGTGACGAGCAAAGGATTGATGAATGTCCGACGAACGGTCCCCGGAGGCCACCGCCTCCGCGACAACCGGCGACGTCTCGTCGCCGGCCGCCCCCGCCGCCCCGCGCGGCCCTGACTCCACCGACGCGGCGACCGCCGCGCCGGTCCCCAACGGTGACGGCGCCCCCCGGCGTCGACGTCGCGGCTCACGCGGCGGACGCAACCGTCGCAAGCCGACCGGCGCGTCCGGTGCGTCGGGAGCGTCGGACGGGGCGGGCGACGAGCCCTCGCCGGCCGACGCCCGCGCCGAACGCTCCGCCGGAACCTCGGCGGGTGCCGACCCGGCCGCGAAGCCCAAGATCGGCGACCGGCGACCCGCGCCCGCGACGTCGGCCACGCCGAGCACCTCGGGCGCCGCGCCCAAGCGGCGCCGCCGCGGCCGCGGCCGAGGCGCCGGCGCCGGCGGTGGCGGTGGGGGTGGGGGTGGGAGTGCCACCAGTGGTGCGACCAGCTCGGGTCGCGCCGACGACGTCGTTCGCGCCGACCTGGGCGTCGGCGACGCGGTCGATCTCGAGGAGCTCGACGACGAGCAGCGGGCCCGCCGCCGCGGCCGGACTCGCAAGGGCCGCCCCGCCGGCCGCTACCAGCTGTTGGTGCACCGCCGACCCAACGGCCACACCCACCTGGCATTGCTCGAAGGTCGCGTCCTCATCGAACACTCGGTCAGCACGCCCACCGACGCCGACACCTCGATCGACGGCAACATCTACCTCGGTCGGGTCCAGAACGTCCTGCCCGGCATGGAGGCGGCGTTCATCGACATCGGCACGCCGAAGAACGGCGTGCTCTACCGCGGCGACGTCGCGTTCGACGCCGACGCGGTGGAGGAGAAGCAGCCCCGCATCGAGCGGCTCCTCAAGGCCGGCCAGAGCGTCATCGTGCAGGTCACCAAGAACCCGATCGGCGCCAAGGGTGCCCGCCTCACCCAAGAGGTGAGCCTCGCCGGACGCTTCGTGGTGATGGTGCCGGGCCAGCCCAAGACCTACGGCATCTCCAAGCGCCTCCCCGACGACGAACGGCGCCGACTGCGGCGGGTCCTCGAAGGGCTGCGACCCCCCGACGCGGGCCTCATCGTGCGCACCGCGGCGGAGGGTGCCGCCGACGAGGAGCTCGAGCGCGACGTGCGCCGCCTGCGGGAGCAGTGGGAGCAGATCTCGGCCCTCGCCGAGCGCTCGAAGCCGGCCCGGGTCCTGTACCAAGAGCCGCCACTCGCGCTGCGCGTCATCCGCGAGGAGTTCACCAAGGAGTACCGGGGCGTTGTCCTCGACGACCGGGACCTCTTCGAGCAGGTCCAGGCCTACATCGAGGCGGTCACCCCCGAGCTTGCGGAACGGGTCGAGTACTACGACCCTGAAGAGGAGGGCCTGCCCCTCTTCGAACGCCACCACGTCAACGAGCAGCTGCTCAAGGCCCTCGACCGCAAGGTGTGGCTGCCCTCGGGCGGCTCGCTGGTCATCGAGCGCACCGAGGCGCTCACCGTCATCGACGTGAACACCGGCAAGAACGTTGGGTCGTCGAGCCTCGAAGAGACCGTGTATCGCAACAACCTCGAGGCGGCCGACGAAGTCGCGCGTGAGCTCCGGCTCCGCGACATCGGCGGCATCATCGTGATCGACTTCATCGACATGGAGATCAAAGCCAACCGGGAGGCGGTGATCCAGGCCTTCCGGAACGCGCTCGCCCGTGACAAGACCCGCACCCAGGCGTTCGAGATCTCCGAGCTCGGCCTCGTCGAGATGACCCGCAAACGCGTGTCGGAGGGTCTCGTCGAGTCGATGAGCGAGACCTGCCCGACCTGCCAGGGCCGGGGCTACCTCCTCGAGGAGAGCCTCCTCGAGGAGCTGCAGTAGGATCGCTTGGTCTCGCGGGAGGTTTCGATGTACGCGGTGGTCCGCACCGGCGGCAAGCAGTACCGGGTCGAGCAGGGTCAACGGCTCCAAGTGGAGCGCCTCGGCGCCGACGCGGGAGCTGAGGTCGAGCTGCCCGCCATCCTGCTCGTCGACGGCGACCGGGTGCTCGCCACCCCGACCCAGCTCGGTGAAACCCAGGTGCTCGCCCGGGTGGTCGAGGAGGGCAAGGGTCCCAAGATCCGCGGCTTCACGTACAAGGCGAAAGCGAACCAGCGCAAGCGTTGGGGTCACCGCCAGCGGTTCTCGCTCCTCGAGATCACCAAGATCGCCACGGGTTAGCGAGGTCACCGATGTCCAAGAAAAAAGGTGCCGCTTCTTCTCGCAACGGGCGCGACTCGGCTGCGCAGCGGCTCGGGGTCAAGGTCGGTGCGGGCACCCCGGTGCGGGCCGGCGCCATCATCGTTCGCCAGCGCGGGACCCGTTTCCACCCCGGTGAGAACGTCGGTCGGGGCGGCGACGACACCCTCTTCGCCACCGCGAACGGCGTCGTCCGGTTCGGCCACCGCAAGGGCCGCAAGCTCGTCGACGTCGTCTCGGGCTGACCCGCCCCGCCGGCGGACCCCGAACTCACCCGGGACGGGGTGACCCGTCCCTATCCTCACGGTATGGCCCAATCCGCGTTCGTCGACGAGGCGGCGGTCAACGTGCGCGGCGGCGACGGCGGCGCGGGGGTGGTGTCGTTTCGCCGGGAGGCGCACGTCCCCCGCGGCGGCCCCGACGGCGGCGATGGCGGCTCCGGCGGCGACGTCGTGCTGCGCGCCGACCGCAATGTGGCGTCCCTCCTCTCGTTTCGCGACCACCCGCACCGGCGTGCCGAGTCGGGTCGCCACGGCGCGGGGCAGCGCCGCCACGGGACCCGGGGTGTCGAGCTCGTCGTGGCGGTCCCGGAGGGGACCGTGGTGCGCGACCACGACGGGAACCTGCTGGCCGACCTCGTCGCGCACGGCGACGCCTATCTCGCAGTCCGCGGCGGGCGGGGGGGGCGCGGCAACGCCCGGTTCCTCTCGAACGCCCGCCGGGCCCCCAGCTTCGCCGAGCAAGGCGAATACGGCGAGGAGGCCTGGCTTCGCCTCGAGGTGCAGCTCGTCGCCGACGCCGCGCTGGTCGGGTTCCCCAATGCCGGCAAGTCGACGCTCATCGCCGCGCTGAGCGCCGCCCGACCCAAGATCGCCGGGTACCCGTTCACGACCCTCGAGCCCAACCTGGGTGTGGTCCGCCGCAGCGGCTACGAGTTCGTGCTCGCCGACATCCCCGGGCTCATCGAAGGCGCGGCCGACGGGCGCGGCCTGGGCCACCGGTTCCTCCGCCACATCGAACGGGCCCGGGTGCTCGTCGTGCTCCTCGACCAGGCGAGCGTCGAAGGCCGCTCACCCGCCGACCAAGAACGGGTGCTGCTCGAAGAGCTGCGCCGCTACCGCCCCGAGCTGCTCGACCGACCCCGCCTCACGGTCGGCACGAAAGCCGATGTCGCCACCATGCCCACCGGCGGTCTGAGCGTCTCGGGTGTGACCGGCGCGGGGCTCGACGAGCTCGTCACGACCGTCGGGCGGCTCGTCACCGAGGCTCGCGCCGCCGCGCCGGCCCGCGAGGGCATCGTCGTGCTCTCACCCCGCCAGGACGGCTTCGTCGTCGAACGCGACGGCGACCATGCCTGGCGCGTGGCCGGCCGGGCCGCCGAGCGGGTCGTCGCGCTCACCGATCTCACCGACGCGGGCGCGCTCGCCTATGTCCGCGACCGGTTCCGCCGGCTGGGCGTCGACCGTGCCCTGATCCGGGCCGGTGCTCGGGACGGCGACGTGGTGCGCATCGGCCCGGTCGAGCTCGACTACGCCGCGGATCCCGCCGCGGACCGCCGATGAAGGCCGTCGTCAAGGTCGGGACGTCGTCGATCACCACCGAGCGCGGCGAGCTCGCCGACCCCGCACTCGGCCACCTCGCCGACGAGATCGCCGCCGCCCGGGCCGCCGGGCACCAGGTCGTGCTGGTGTGCTCCGGAGCCATCGCGGCGGGGCTCCCCGCGCTCGGGTTCGACCACCGCCCGAGCGACGTCGCGACGCTCCAGGCCGTCGCCGCCGTCGGTCAGCCCCGCCTCATGGAGCGCGTCTCGTCGCTGCTCACCCAGCGGGGCCTGGTCGCCGGCCAGGTCCTGCTCACCCCCCACGACTTCGGGCAGCGCTCCCAGTACCTCCACGCCCGCCACACCCTGGGCTGCCTCCTCGATCTCGGTGTCGTCCCGGTCGTCAACGAGAACGACACGATCGCCGACGACGAGATCCGCTACGGCGACAACGACCTCCTCGCCGCGCTCGTCTCGCACCTGGTGGGCGCCGACGTCCTGGTTCTGCTCACCGACACCGACGGGGTGTTCACCGCCGACCCCCGATTCGACGCCGGCGCCTCCCTCATCGAGGAGATCGTCGAAGTCGACGCCGCGCTCGAGGCCGTGGCGGGCGGTGCGGGCAGCGCCCGGGGCAGCGGCGGCATGGCGAGCAAGCTGGCCGCGGCCAAGATCGCGGCGTGGTCGGGGGTGCGGGCCGTGATCTCCGCCGCGGACACCCCCGGGGTCGTGCTCGACGCCATCGACGGGCATCCGACCGGCACGCTCGTGCATCCCCGACCCACCCGGCTGTCGAGCCGCAAGCTCTGGATCGCCTTCGCGCTCGGCGCCGCCGGCCGGGTGGTGGTCGACGCCGGGGCCCGACGGGCGCTGGCCCAGGACCATCGCTCGCTCCTCCCGGCCGGCGTCCGGGCGGTCGAAGGTCGCTTCGAACCCGACGACGCGGTCGAGGTCGTCACCGACGACGGGGTCGCCTTCGCCAAGGGCCTGGTCCGCTACGACAGCGGGGCGCTGGCCCGGCTGGCGGGACGCCGAACCACTGACCTGCCCGAAGGCTCCCCGCACGAGGTCATCCACCGCGACGACCTGGTGATCCTCACCTGAGGCTCCGCCCGCGGCACAAAAAACTCGCGGGTTGCCCTTGCGCCCGGGCGTGACACAGGACACACTTCCCCCACTCGTCGTCGGTCGACGGGGGGAGAGCCACCGGCTTCCGGGGGCTCCAACGGCCGGCGCGTAGCGGGAGCGAGGCGCGAGGCCTGCGCCGGCGGAGCACCGTCAGGGCGCGGCCTCGCGGCCCTCCCGTATCCGGGCACGGACCGGGCCGCGCGGTGCGGGCAATGGCTGAGGGCCCTCCAAGGGCCGCCAGTACACTCCTCGGCGTGTCCGCCGACGTCGCCGAGCTGGGTCGCCGCGCCACGACCGCGTCCCGTCAGCTGCTGCGCGCCTCGTCGGGTGACCGGGAAGCCGCCCTCATCGCCTCGGCCGCCCTGATCCTGGAGCGGGCCCCCGAGATCCTCGAGGCCAACGCGGCCGACGTCGCCGCGGCCGAGGCGGCCGGGCTCGAGGCGGGCTCCCTCGACCGGCTGGGGCTCAGCGACGAGCGCCTGGAGGCGATGGCGAGCGGACTGCGCCAGGTGGCGGGCCTGCCCGACCCGGTGGGGGAGGTCCTCGACGGGTGGGAACGGCCCAACGGCCTCGAGCTGCGGCGGGTGCGGGTCCCTCTCGGCGTGGTGGCGGTCATCTACGAGAACCGCCCCAACGTCACGACCGACGCCGCCGCCATCTGCGTCAAGTCGGGCAACGCGGTGCTGCTGCGCGGCTCCTCGAGCGCGCAGCGCTCGAACCGGGTTCTGGTCGAGGCGCTGCGCGACGGCGTCGCCAAAGCGGGTCTGCCCGCTGACACGGTGCAGCTCGTCGACGATCCCTCCCACGACGCCGCGGTCGAGCTCATGCGCCTCACCGACTCGGTGGACTGCCTCATCCCCCGCGGTGGCGCGGCGCTCATCGCCAGCGTCCGCGAACACGCGACCGTTCCCGTCATCATCGACGGGGACGGCAACTGCCATGTCTACGTCGACGCGGCGGCCGACCTCGACCAGGCCCTCGCCATCGTCGTCAACGCCAAGACCAACCGGCCGGGGGTGTGCAACGCCGCCGAATCGCTCGTTGTCCACGAGGCGGTCGCCGGGCAGTTCCTACCCCAGGTCTGTGACGTGCTCGAGGCGCACGGCGTCGAGCTTCTCGGCGACGCCGCAGCCCGTCGGCTTCGGGCCGGACTCGCGCTCGCCACCGACGACGACTTCGCCCGCGAGTTCCTCGGCCTGCGCATGACCGTGGCGGTCGCCCCGTCGCTCGACGCCGCCATCGAGCACGTCAACCGGTTCGGCTCCGGCCACACCGAAGCCATCGTCACCCGCGACTTGGGCGCGGCCCGCCGCTTCACGCGCGAAGTCGACGCCGGCGTCGTGATCGTCAACGCGTCGACGCGTTTCACCGACGGTGAGCGCTTCGGCTTCGGAGCCGAGATCGGGATCTCCACCCAGAAGCTTCACGCCCGCGGCCCGATGGGTCTGCGCGAGCTGACCACGTACCGCACCGAGGTCTGGGGCGACGGCCAGGTGGTCGACTGATGGCGACTCGCTTCGCGTCCGTCGACGAGGTCGTCCAGCGGCTCCGGGGCGTCGATTACCTCGCCGACGCGACCATCGCCGGCGTCGTGTTCCTCGCCGACCGCCTCGAGAAACCGGTCCTCGTCGAAGGGCCAGCCGGGGTCGGCAAGACCGAGCTGGCGAAGGCGCTCAGCCGCTCCACCGGCAGTCGCCTGATCCGGCTCCAGTGCTACGAGGGCCTCGATGAGGCGAAAGCCCTCTACGAATGGAACTACAAGAAGCAGCTGCTGCGCATCCAGTCCGACCGCGAGCACGAGACGGCGTGGGCCGACGTGGAATCCGACATCTTCTCCGAGCCGTTCCTGCTCACCCGCCCCCTCCTCGAAGCGATCCGCGCTGAGGAGCCGATTGTGCTGCTCATCGACGAGGTCGACCGAGTCGAGATCGAGACCGAGGCACTGCTCCTCGAGGTCCTCTCCGACTTCCAAGTCTCGATCCCCGAGCTCGGCACGATCGTCGGCACGCAGCGCCCCCTCGTGGTGCTGACGTCCAACAACACCCGGGAGCTCTCCGAAGCGCTGAAGCGACGCTGCCTCTACCTCCACATCGACTACCCCGACCTCGAGCGCGAGAAAGACATCGTGCGCGTCCGGGTACCCGAGATCGACGACGAACTCGCCGAGCAGGTCGCCCGGGTCGTGCGCTCGATCCGCGAGCTCGAGCTGAAGAAGGCCCCCTCGATCTCCGAGACCATCGACTGGGCCCGCACGCTGCTGTACCTCGGAACGTCGGAGATCTCGCCCGAGATCATCGGCGAGACGCTCCACGTGCTGCTCAAGTATCAGTCGGACATCCTCAAGGCCCGCAAGGAGCTCGTGCCGGCCGGCGACACCCCCTAATGCTCGACGTCCTCCAGGGCTTCGTCCACGAGCTGCGCGACGCCGGACTGCCGGTCTCGATGACCGAGAACCTTGACGCCATGCGCGCTCTCGAGCACCTCGACATCAGCGACCGAGAGGTCTTCAAGGCCGCGCTCGGCGCCACCCTCGTCAAGCACCACCGCCACCGGCCAGCCTTCGACACCGTCTTCGACGTCTACTTCTCGCTCTACAGCCGCGGGGTGGACGCCGAAGACCCGAACGCCGAGGAATGGGAAGCGCTGCTCGGCCAGCAAGGCGAGGCCTCGGGCGGGGGAGCAGGCGGGGAGCTGAGCCGCGAGGAGCTGGCGGAGATGCTCCTCACCGCGCTCATGACGATGGACCGCGACGAGCTGCGACGCCTCGCCGCCGCCGCCGTGTCGCAGTTCGCCGGCATGGAACCCGGCCGTCCGGTCGGCGGCACCTACTACCTCTACCGGACGCTGCGTCAGCTCGACCTCGACGAACTCTCCGCCCGACTCGTGGGACGCGCCCGGGAGGAAGGGGACGTGCCCGCCGACGCGCTCGCCGCCCGGCTCCAAGCAGAGGAGTTCCAGACCCGCCTGCGGGAGCTGCGCGAGCTCATCGAGTCCGAGATTCGGCGCCGGCTGGTCGCTGACCGGGGCGTCGAGGCCATGGCCCGCACGTTGCGCAAGCCGCTCCCCGAAGACGTGGACTTCATGCACGCCTCGCGCGAGGAGATGCTGGCGCTCCAGCGGGCGATCTACCCGCTCACCCGGTCGCTCGCCGCCCGGCTCGCCCAGCGGCGTCGGCGCCGCCACCGCGGCAGCCTCGACTTCCGAAAGACCGTCCGAGCGTCCCTCTCCTACGGCGGTGTCCCCGCGGAGCCGAAGTTCCGTCACCCGCACCCCTCGCGTCCCGAGATCATGGTCGTGGCCGACATCTCGGGGTCGGTGGCGAGCTTCGCCCGCTTCACGCTGCAGTTCGTGTACGCGATGGCGAGCCAGTTCTCGAAGGTCCGCTCCTGGGTGTTCATCGACGGCATCGACGAGGTCACCCGGTTCTTCCAGGACTCCGACGACGTCACCGACGCGGTCCACCGGGTCAACACCGAGGCCGACGTGGTCTGGGTCGACGGGCACTCCGACTACGGGCACGCCTTCAGTGCGTTCCACGACCGTCACGAGCGCGAGGTCACCAAGAAGACCTCGCTGATCTTCCTCGGCGACGCCCGCAACAACTACCACGCCTCCCAAGCCTGGGTGCTCGGCTCCCTGCGCGAACGGGCCCGCCACGTGTACTGGCTCAACCCCGAGCCCCGCGGCTACTGGGACACCGGCGACTCGATCATGGCCGACTACGCGTCGTTCTGCGACGGCGCCTACGAGTGCCGCAACCTCCGTCAGCTCGAGCGGTTCGTCACCGCCATCGCCGACGGCTGAGCCGACCCGGCGGTGTGCCGGACCCGTTCCCACGTCGCCGGCCCAGCTCGATCCCCCGGCCGACGCCACCATCCGACGCGGCGCGGGCTCGGCCCGTCGGCTGGTCAGGCCGGGGCGCCGAGCAGGGTCCAGGCCCGGTCGGCGATGCGGGTCAACGCTCGCAGCTGAACTCGTTCGCGGCGTCGGAACGGTCGACCCTCGCGCCCGATGAGCAACGTCGCGTCGTGTCCGTCGAGGATCGCCACCGCCAGATCGTCGGGGCCGGTGGTGCCGTCGGCGACCAACGGCGACGCCGCGGTCCCCGCCGCGAGTGCGAAGAGCATCTCGGTCGTCGGGTGGCCCTCACCGTCGGCGACGGACAGGCCCTCGCCCTCGAGCAGCGCGGCCCAATCGGCGAGGAACTCCCGGCGGGTCAAGACGACGAGCGCCTCGTGCAGATCGCCGACCGAATCGGCCCGGCACAGCGCGGTGGCGGACTCGAGCGCGTCGAGGCGCGGGTCGGGGAACGCGCCGACGACCCGCACTTCCTCGACGGACGCGCCGTCGACCTCCTCGACCTCCCGCACCAGCAGCTCCACGACGTCGAGGCTGCCCAGCTCGACCGCGAACTCGTCGACCGCGACGTCGGCGCCGCGCTCGAGCACGTCGATCCCCACGATGTCGCCACCCACGGCACCGATCCGAGACGCGACCAGCCCCAGCGCACCGGGCCGGTCGGGGAGCCAGACGCGCACGAGGATGTGCGCGGCGCCGGGCCGCTCGCCGGGCTCGACCGGGCCGGCCGCGCCGGTCGTCGTGGGCGCCTCCACAATCGACCACCCTACGATGCCGTCGAGTCCGCCGTGTTACGGGATCGTGACGCCGGGCCGCTCGTACACTGGAGAGGTGGGGGAGCGCATCGGCGTGCTCGGCGGCACGTTCGACCCGGTCCACGTCGGCCACGTCGTGACCGCCGTCGATGCCCGAGCCGCGCTGCGCCTCGACCGGGTGCTGCTCGTCGTCGCCGGCGATCCCTGGCAGAAGCGGGGCCAGGTCGTTGCGTCCGGCGCCGACCGCCTGGCCCTGGTCCGCGCCGCGGTGGCCGGGCTGGAGGGGATCGAAGCGTCCGGTGTCGAGGTCGAACGGTCCGGGCCGTCGGTCACCGCCGACACGCTCGAGACGCTCGCCGCACCCGACCGCTCGTTCTTTCTGCTGCTGGGTGCGGACGCGGTGGCGAACATGCCGACCTGGAAGCGCCTCGACGAGACGCGCGACCTGGCCACCGTCGTGGTCGTCGAGCGCGCCGGTGACTCGCACGCCGAGCCGCCCGGCCCGGGATGGCGGTTCGAACGGCTGTCGATCCCGCGCCTGGACGTCTCGTCGAGCGACCTGCGGACCCGGCTGGCGGCCGGCCGCCCGGTCGACGGGCTCCTCCCCGCCCCGGTGATCGCGGAGATCCGAGCCCGCGGCCTCTACACTGCCCCGTGATGCCGACGGCGTCCCGCCCGATCACCAACTCGCAGGCTGGGACCGCCTCTTGAGCGGCGCTTCTCCGGCCCTCTCCCCGCGGGTTCGCACCGCGGCGGACGCCGCCGCCGACAAGCACGGCACCGATGTCGCGGTCCTCGCGGTCGGCGAGATCATCGCCATCATCGACTGGTTCGTGCTCGTCAGCGCGTCGAACACCCGCCTGACCCGCACCATCGTCGACGAGGTGCAGCGGGCCATGCGCGCCTTCGACGAGTCGAAGCCGATCGGCGTGGAGGGACTCAACGACGCCACCTGGGTGCTCCTCGACTACGGCGACGTGGTCGTGCACGTCTTCGTCGACGAGACCCGCGCCTACTACGACCTCGATCGGCTCTGGGCTGACGCGCCGCGGGTCGACTGGGACGTCGCCCCCTCGCCGGCCGCCGCCGAGCGCTCCTAATCGCTCGGGCGCTCCGACGTCGAGGCGGCGCCGCCCGCCCGGCTCGGCGCCGCGCCGTAGGGCCGCACCGCCACCCCCGCCGCGGTCAGCCCCACCTTGAGCTCTTCGACGCCGACGTTGCGGTCAAAGCGCGGCGAGTACAGGATCGAGCTGATGATGGCGGCCTGGGCGCCGCCCGCGGTGAGGCCCGCGACCACGTGGTCGACGGTGCCCGCCCCGCCGGAGGCGATCACGGGCAGGTTCACCGCGTCGGCCACCGCGGCGGTGATCTCGAGGTCGTAGCCCGACGCGGTGCCGTCCCGGTCGATGCTGTTCACCACGACCTCGCCCGCGCCGAGGTCCTCGCCGCGCCGTACCCAGTCGAGCGCGTCGAGCCCGGTGGCCTTCCGGGCCCCGTCGATGAACACCTCGTAGCCGCTGGGCAGCCCGGGGCGGCGCCCGACCGCCTGGACCTGGGTGCTGAGCACGATGCACTGGCGACCGAACGCCGCGGCGCCCTGCTGGATGATCGACGGGTCGCGTACCGCCATCGAATCGACGCTGATCTTCTCGGCGCCGGCCTTCAGCACGTCGAACATGTCGTCGACCGAGCGGATCCCGCCCCCCACGGTGAACGGCACGAAGACGTGCCGGGCGACTCGCCGGACCGTCTCGAGATCGATCTTGCGCCGCTCGGCGCTCGCGGTGATGTCGTAAAACACGATCTCGTCGATCTGATCGTCGTACAGGCGAGTCGCGAGCTCCTCGGCGGCCGCGACGTCGATGTTGTCCTGGAACTGCTGCGCCTTCGTCACCCGGCCTCGTACCACGTCGAAGCAGGCGATCAGCCGCTTGGTCAGCATCGAGGCTCCCAGCGGGCGAAGCGTCCCAGCAGGTCCAGGCCGAACGGGCCGCTCTTCTCGGCGTGGAACTGGGTGGCCACGATGTTCTGGCGGGCGACGACCGAGCAGAACGCCGTCGAGTACTCGGTCACTGCCAGGACGTCGTCGGGCTCCGCCGGCTCGCAGTAGTACGAGTTCACGAAGTAGCAGTGGGCCGGGTCGACGAGCCCGTCGGTCACCGGGTGCGCCCGCGTCGGGCGCACCGTGTTCCAGCCGATCTGGGGCACCCGCAGCGACGACGGGAACCGCCGCACCACCCCCGGCACCCAGCCGAGGCACTCGACGTCGCCTTCGTCCGACCGCTCGAACAGCACCTGGAGGCCGATGCAGATCCCAAGGAACGGGACCCGGTCCCCGAGCACCCGCTCAGTCAGGACATCGACCAGGTCCGCCTCGTACAGCGAGTCCAGCGTCGCCCCGGCGGCCCCGACGCCGGGCAACACGAGCTGGTCAGCGGTCCGCACCCCCGGCGCGTCGCGCACCAGCCGGTGCTCGAGCCCCAGGTGCGCGAGCGCGTAGCCGACGCTCGGCGCGTTCCCGGCCCGGTAGTCGATGACCCCGATCACGGCCGCGAGTCTACGAACCGTCCGGGCGACCGTGACGCAAACGTGACGTAAGCATGACGCAAGCGGCGCCGGGCACCGCCCGGTCGAGTCCGGTGCAGGTTTTGGGTTTTCCTTAACCCGCCGAGCGTCAACCGGCCGATGCGGCCGGGTACTCTCGCTGCCAGATGGCCTCCTCCCCCCCTGCGATCGAGGTCGTGGGCCTCACGAAGGACTTCGACGGCGTCCGGGCCGTCGACGATCTCAGCTTCCAGGTCGGCCACGGCGAGGTGTGCGGGCTGCTCGGCCCGAACGGGGCCGGTAAGACCACGACGCTGCGCGTCCTCGTCGGGCTGTTGCGCCCCACGAAAGGTCGTGCCTCGCTGCTTGGCGTGCCCATGACGGCCAGCAACCCCGTCCTCGCGCGGTGCGGCACGATGATCGAGCACGCCGACTTCGTGCCGTTCTTGTCGGGGATCCGCAACCTGGAGCTGCACTGGCAAGAGGCGGGCGGCGACTTCGCGCAGGCCAACGTCGAGGAGGCGCTCGCCATCGCCGGCCTCGGCGACGCCGTCCACCGCAAGGTCAAGACCTATTCGCAAGGGATGCGCCAGCGCCTCGGGGTCGCCCGGGCGCTGCTCGGACGCCCCGACGTGATGGTCCTCGACGAACCGACCAACGGCCTCGACCCCGCCGAGATGCGCGAGATCCGCCAGCTGCTCGGGCGCCTGTCGAGCCGCGGGGTGACCATCTTGCTCTCCAGCCACCTGCTGGGCGAGGTCGAGCAGGTGTGCAGCCACGTGGTGGTCATGGACCGGGGCCATCTCGTCGCCGCGGGGACGCTCGCTGAGCTCACCGCCGCCACCAGCTCGGTGTACTTCGAGGTGGACGACCTCGCGCGCGCCCGGCAAATCCTCTCGTCGCACGCCGGCGTGCGGTCGGTGCGAGACCAGGACCCCGGCCTCGTCGTGGAGCTCGACGGTGTGCGCCGCTCCGAGCTCGTCGCGTCCCTCGTGCACGCCAACGTCGGTGTCGACACCGTCGAGTCCCAGCATCGCCTCGAGGACGCGTTCCTCGGGCTCCTCGCCGGCGCGGAGCGGTGATGGGCGGCCTGTTCCGCACCGAGATGGTCAAGCAATGGCACCGGACCCGCACCTACGTGGTGCTGGGCCTCACCGTGCTCATCCCGCTGATCGTCGCGATCGCCCTCAAGGCCAACCCGCCGTCGGGCCCGAGCGGCGGCGACTTCACCAACCTGGCTCTCCACACCGGGCTGTTCCTGCCCGTCGTGTCGCTGCGGTTCATGAGCCGCTTCTTGCTCGTCATCATCGTGGTGCTCTTCGCCGGCGACGCCATCGCCTCCGAGGCGGGCTGGGGGAATCTGCGGGCGATGCTGACCCGCCCGGTCGGACGTGGCCGACTGCTCCTCGCCAAGTTGGAGTCGGCCCTGCTCCTCGCGGTGATCGCGACCGCGCTGATCTCGGTGACCGGGCTCATCGCGGGGACCATCGCCTTTGGGTGGCATCCCCTGAACCTGGGGATCGGGAACCTCGCGCTTCACATGTCGATCGCCCAGATCCTCGGCAACCTCGGCTTGGCCAGCCTGTATGTCCTGTGGGGGATCTCGGGCGTCGCCGCGTTGGCCTTCATGGCTTCCACGATGACTGACTCGCCCGCCGCCGCGGTGTTCGCCGGCTTCGGGCTCTACATCGTGTCGGTGATCCTCGACGCCATCACCTCGTTGGGTTCGATCCGCTACGTGCTCCCCACCCACTACTTCGACGCCTGGACGAATCTGTTCACCAACCCCGGTCACGGCCCGACCTCCGACATGCTGCGCGGCACGCTGTTGCAGATCCTCTACGTGCTCGTCTTCGGCGGGATCGCGTGGTGGCACTTTCGACGCAAGGACGTCCTGTCCTAAGCCCGACCCGCGACGTAGCTACGGCGGGTGGGGCGGCTCCCGGGCCGCTTCAGCGCGCCCGCGGTGAGGACGATAAGCCCCGAGTGGAACCCGGCCCCTTCATGCTCCCACGGATGGCGCCGATGCTGCGCCACGCCGTGCCGCGCATCATCGAAGGCGCGATCGCGCCGGTCGTGGTGTTCCTTCTGTTCCTGCACTTCTTCGCCGTCACCGGCGCGGTCACCGCCGGTCTCGGATTCTGTTACGCGCTCCTCGCCTGGCGGCTCGCCACCCACCGCCGAGTCCCCGGCCTGCTCGTGCTGGGCGCCGTCTCGTTGACGGTCCGGTCGATCCTCGCCCTGAGCACGGGCAGCGTCTTCGTCTACTTCCTCCAGCCGACCCTCGGCACCGCCCTCGTCGCGGCGACGATGGTCGTCTCGGCCTGTGCGGGGCGACCGCTGGTTGGTCGCCTGGCCCGCGATTTCTGCCCCATCCCCGACTCGGTCGCGGCCGGCGCAGCGGTGCGGCGCTTCTTCTTCCAGCTCACCCTCCTGTGGGCCGTCACCGAGCTCATGATCGCGGCAGTCGCGATTTGGTTGCTGCTGAGCCAGTCGGTGGGCGTGTTCGTCGTCACCCGCACGGTGGCGTCGCTCACCCTCACCGCGGTGGCGATCCTCCTCTCCGTGTTGTGGTTTCAGCGCTCGATGGGCGACCACGTGGCGTTCGCTCCCCGCCGGGTTGGCGTCTAGTCCGGCCGACCGGCACCCCAGCCGCGCTCGGCCGGGGTTGGGACGGGGCGCTCGGGTCGGTCACGGTCGCGGTCGCCCCCGCGTCCCGGGGCAGCTTCACCCACGTCAGCGCGGCGAGCCCCGCCACCATCAACGCACCACCGATCATCGCCAGGTGAAAGCCGCTCGTGGACGCGGCGTTCAGGTCCGCCGATACTCGGTCTTCTCGACCTCGATCGAGCACACTGTGCGCGGTGAGGTGCCGAGCTCGAGCGCGCGTCGCGGGCCGGGCTGGTCATCGCCGTACCGTCCTCGGTCGGGCACGACGGTTCCCGAGGTCCTCGGCTAGCCGTGGGGACCGCTCCCACCGCGGGCGCTGAGGTGCCCGGCGTCGCCGAGTACCTCGCCGAGTTCGCCGGGACGGCGTGCATCATCCTGGTCGCGCTCTCGGCGGTCACCTTCGACCTCTCTACGCACTCGCCGATGCACCATTGGATTCCCAGTCTCGACGTGCGGCGTCTGATCACGGCGTGCTCATCGGCGGCACCGCGGCCAGCGTGACGATGCGCCGAAGGTGCCTGGCCACGGATCGGCGCCCCTCGAGCGGCGCGGTCACGCTTCGACGAGCTCCCGGAGCTTCAGCAGCGTCTTCCAGTTCCGGGTCGTCGCCCGCGTTCCCAGCACCCGTTCCAGGTAGGTGTTGTTGAGCTTCGTCTTCCCGTAGCCGCCCGGACAACGAAGGTAGATCTCTCGTCCGATGATCACGCAGTCGTCCGGCCCGGCAGGTCGAGCGGAGAGTTCCCGGCCCTTGGCCCGTGGTGGTGTCTCGGCCAGGAACGTGACGTGGAGTGCCGAGCGGTCATCCGCCCGCTGCAGGAACGGGTTCGTGGTGCCGATTCGTCGCAGCTGCGCTGGGGAGCGGATCAGGACGCCCACCTCCAGCTTGAAGGCCCGTCGGATCTCCGCCTCGATCGCAGCCACGAGCGCGGACTCTCCGCCGGTCGGCGCGCCGAACACCACGTTGCCGCTCTGGATGTACGTCGTGACGTCTCGGTATCCCAGGTCGACGAGCCGGGCTCGCAGCTCGGCCATGCCGACTGTGTTGCGGCCGCTCACGTTCACGCCCCGAAGCAAGGCGGCGTACCGCCTCACGTCGACGTCCGACCGTGGCTCGACGCGGGACGGGCACCCCGCGCGACCCGACCCGTCCCGCACCCGCGACTCGCCGCGCAGCGTGCGATCCGCTCCATGTGGCGCCCTCCCCTCCGCTCGAGACCAGCGACGCTAACGCCCCCCTGCCGGCCGTCAGGCGGCGGTAGAACCCGGCGAACGCCCAATCGAGGCGCTTGAGCGTCCCCCGACACACCTTCACTCCGCAGGTCAGTACCTCCGGACGCACCGCACGCAGGGTGGTCAGCGTCCGGCACTGGTCGACGTACGAGACCGAGCGGTGCTCCCAGCGCCACGCCCCGCGACGCTCCTCCAACGCCGCGTTGTACAGCTCGCACTGCAACGCCAGCATCGCCACCAGCACCGCGTGCTGACGAACCGTCGGGCTCACCAAGAACCGGAACGAACGACACCGTCGCACGCTGCTCAACATACGAAAGACGTACGACGCTGAAACTGAACCACTACCCTGGCTTGCCTGCGGTGGTCACCGTGCCGGGCTTGTCTGGATGTCGGAACTGGCGATGGCTGCCGCGCTGGCGGTCGAGGCTCCAGCCGTCGGCCATCAACATCCTGACCACCTCCCGAACCTTCACGCAGCCGAACCTACGGCGCGCCTGTGACAGCGTCAGCGCTCTCTGGCTCGACGAACCTCGCTCCAAGCATCAGTCAGCTTCTCCGCTGCGAGTCAGCAGTGGAGACCTTGTCGTTACCTCGGCAACGTGAGTGGACCTGAGGGGACTCGAACCCCTGACTTCCTCCATGCCATGGAGGCGCTCTACCGGACTGAGCTACAGGCCCAGAGGAACGGCCACGGTACCAGTGGGGGGTCCGAAGGCTGGGTTGGCGGCGGTTGGCGGCGGTCCGGGAATCTGAGCGCAGATGGTCGGAGGCGCGTCGCTACGCTCGCCGGGACCATGCCCGAGCCCACGACTCCGGTTCCCTCCGACGCGATCCCCTATCGCTACGACGCGCGTCTTGCCAACGAGCTCGAGACGAAGTGGCAGGACTACTGGGAGGAACATCGGACGTTTTGGACGCCGAACCCGGCCGGGTCGTTGTCCGACGGGTTCGAACAGGCGGCTGGCCGCCCGAAGCTCTATGTGCTCGACATGTTCCCGTACCCGAGCGGAGCGGGACTTCACGTCGGCCATCCCCTCGGCTACATCGGCACCGACGTGTTCGCGCGGTTCCACCGCATGACCGGCAGCAACGTCCTCCACACCATGGGCTACGACGCGTTCGGCCTCCCCGCCGAGCAGTACGCCCTCCAGACCGGGGAGCATCCCCGGGTCACGACCGAGCAGAACGTCGCCACGATGCGCCGCCAGCTGCGCGCACTCGGGCTCGGCCACGACCCGCGGCGGGGTGTGGCCACGACCGACGTCGCGTACTACCGGTGGACCCAGTGGATCTTCTTACAGATCTTCAATGCCTGGTACGACGAGCTCGCCGATCGGGCTCGGCCGATCGTCGAGCTCGTGGCCGAGTTCGACGCTGGCGCCCGCCAGCCGGTCGGCGTGGCCAACCCAGATCGGATTGCCTGGGGCGACCTCGACCCGCGCGCGCGCCGCCAAGTTGTCAACTCGTACCGGCTGGCCTACCGCGAGGAGGCGTTGGTCAACTGGTGCCCGGCGCTCGGGACCGTCCTCGCCAACGAGGAGGTCACCACCGAGGGTCGCAGCGAACGGGGCGACCACCCGGTATTCAAGCGGCCCCTCGAGCAGTGGAAGCTGCGGATCACCAAGTATGCCGACCGGCTCCTGGGGGACCTCGACCTCCTCGAGTGGCCCGAGCCGATCAAGATCATGCAGCGCAACTGGATCGGGCGCAGCCCGGGCGCCACCATTCGCTTCCCGGTCGAGTCCCGCGACGGTGGCGAGATCGAGGGCTTCACCACCCGGCCCGACACGCTCTTTGGTGCCACGTACCTCGTGCTCGCCCCCGAACATCCGCTCGTGGACCAGATCGTCCCGGCCCAGTGGCCGAGCGCCCCGCCCGGCGACGACGGGTCCGCCGTGCCCCCCTCGTGGCCGGGGGTCTTCGGAGCTGGCGTCGCACCGCCCGAGGCGATCGCGCGCTACCGGGCGTTCGTCGGCGCCCGCACCGAGCTCGAACGCCAGGCCGAAGGGCGCGAGAAGACCGGCGTCTTCACCGGCGCCTTCGCCGCGAATCCCGCCACCGGCGGTTTCATCCCGATCTTCGTCGCCGACTACGTCCTCATGGGCTACGGCACCGGGGCGATCATGGCCGTCCCCGGCGAAGACCAGCGGGACTGGGACTTCGCGACCGAGTTCGACCTTCCGATCGTCCGGACCGTGGAGCCCCCGAGCGACTTCGACGGCGACGCGTACGCCGGTGACGGTCCCGCGATCAACAGCGGCTTCCTCGACGGGCTCCTCGTCGACGAGGCCAAGGCCCGCATGATCGGGTGGCTCGAGGAGCGCGGCGCGGGGACCGGGACGGTGACCTACAAGCTGCGCGACTGGCTGTTCAGCCGCCAGCGTTACTGGGGTGAGCCGTTCCCGATCGTCTACGGCGACGACGGTCTACCCGTCGCGCTGCCCGAGTCGATGCTGCCGGTCGAGCTCCCCGAGCTCGACGACTTCGAACCCCAAGTCGTCGACGACGACGCGGCCGACACGCCCCCCGAGCCGCCCCTGGCGCGTGCCGAACAGTGGGTCAACGTGGACCTCGACCTGGGCGACGGCGTGCGACCGTACCGGCGCGAGACGAACACCATGCCGCAGTGGGCGGGGTCGTGCTGGTACTACCTGCGCTACCTCGACCCGACGAACGAGAACCGCCTCGTCGATCCCGTGGTGGAGCGGTACTGGATGGAGGGAGCAGCTGGCGGAGGGGTCGACCTCTACGTGGGCGGTGTCGAACACGCGGTGCTGCACCTGCTCTACGCCCGCTTCTGGCACAAGATCCTGTTCGACCTCGGGTACGTCTCGACACGCGAACCGTTCCATCGCCTCTACAACCAGGGTTACATCCAGGCCTTCGCCTACCGCGACGCCCGGGGCTTCTACGTGGAGGCGTCCGAGGTCGAAACCCGCGACGACGGGCTCGTCTTCCAGGGTGAGCCCGTCACCCGCGAGTACGGGAAGATGGGCAAGAGCCTGCGCAACGTCGTCACCCCCGACGACGTCTACCGGGACTACGGCGCCGACACGCTCCGGCTCTACGAGATGTTCATGGGACCGCTCGACGCCAGCCGACCCTGGAGTACCACCGACATCGTTGGTGTCCACCGATTCCTGGCGCGGGTATGGCGCAACATCGTCGATGAGGACACCGGCGCCGTCCACGTCGAGGACGTCGCGGCCGACCCCGAGACCCGCCGCATCCTGCACCGGACCATCGCCGAGGTCCGCGACGACATGGAGCACCTGAAGTTCAACACCGCGATCGCCCGGCTCTTCGAGCTCAACAATCGCCTGACCCAGGTCGTCGCCGAGACCGGCGCGTCGCCCCGCGAGGTGGCCGAGCCGCTCGCCCTCATGCTCGGACCCCTCACCCCTCACGTCGCCGAGGAGCTCTGGGCCCGCCTCGGGCACTCCGAGTCGATTGCGTACGTGGCGTTCCCCGAACCGGACCCCGCCGAACTCCGCCAGGAGACGATCGAGATCGTCGTCCAGGTCAACGGGAAGGCCCGAGCTCGGATCAAGGTCCCCTCGGACGCCTCCGCGGCGACCCTCGAGGCAGCCGCGCGTGCCGAGCCACACGTCGCGGCCCTCCTCGCCGACGCCACCGTGCGCAAAGTCGTGCCCGTCCCCGGACGCCTCGTCAACTTCGTCATCGGCTGATACGGTCGGGCTCTTCCCCGCGGCACTTCCTCCGGACCGACGCACCCCCGGAGGCCGCTGTGCCCGACTTCGATCCACGCCGTCCTGGCGTCGCGCCCGACGAGACCGGCAACGGCCTCGTCCCCGACCCCACCTTCTGGGGACCCGACGACCGGACTCCCCGGCGGCTGCGCCACCACCGCCCGGGGCTCGCTGAGCGCCTCGGCGTCGCCGAGATCGGCCGAGACGGGCGCGCCGTGCTCGCCGTCGTCGCGGTCGTCGCGCTCGTCGCGGCGATCGGCTCGGTTCGGGCGGTCCGTCCCTCCGAGACCGTCACCACGACCGCCACTCCGACGACCGCCCATTCCCGCCGGGCCGCTGCCGGGGGAGCGCGGGTCGTCGTGCAGGTGGCGGGCGCAGTCACGCATCCCGGCGTCGTCACGCTGCCCGCCGGCGCGCGGGTCGTCGACGCGCTCGACGCCGCGGGCGGGGCGCTCGCGGCCGCCGACCTGGACCAGCTCAACCTCGCCGCCAAGCTGCGGGACGGCCAGCAGATCCTCGTCCCCACCAGCACCCCGCCCTCGACGAGCACCCCGACGACGACCCCCGAGGCCGCCGTGCCGCCCCCCTCCGGGTAGACCCGACCGCGGCCGGCCGGGCCCGGAACGCGTGACGGTAGGCTCCCCGCGCATGCCGTGGCGGTTTCGGCTCGGAGATCGCGTCCACGACCTCACGAACCGGACCCTCGTCATGGGCGTCCTGAACCGCACCCCGGATTCGTTCTATGACCGCGGCGCGACCTTCGCGCTCGACGCGCTCGTGGAGCGGGCCGAGCAGCTCGTGACCGAGGGAGCCGACATCCTCGACGTCGGCGGCGTCAAAGCCGGCCCGGGACCCGACGTCGACGAAGCCGAGGAACTGGAGCGGGTCGTGCCCACCATCGAGGCGCTCGCCGCCCACCTGCCCGTCCCGCTGTCGGTTGACACGTGGCGAGCCAGCGTCCTCGACGCCGCCTGCCGCGCCGGCGCCTCGGTCGCCAACGACATCAGCGGCTTTGCCGACCCCAACTACCTGGCCGTCGCGGCTCGCCATCAGGCATCGGTCGTCGCGACCCACATCCGCCTGCGTCCCCGCGTCCCCGACCCTGAGCCCGTCTACGACGACCTGCTCGGCGAGGTACGCCAGTTCCTCGTCGAGCGCGCCGACCGGGCGCGCGCCGCCGGGCTCGACGCCGACCAGATCGCCCTCGACGCCGGCCTCGACCTCGGCAAGACCCCGACGATGAGCGCGGTCTTGCTGCGAGAGAGCGACACCCTCGCGGGTCTCGGGTACACCCTGTTGCTGTCGGCGTCGAACAAGCGGTTCCTCGGCGAGCTCCTCGACCTGGCGCTCGACGACCGCCGGGCCGCCTCCCTCGCCGCGGTCGCGTACGGCGTCGCACACGGCTGCCGCATCGTGCGCGTCCACGACGTGGCGGGAACCGTCCGGGTCTGTCGAACCGTGGAGGCCATCCTCGACGAGCTGCCGGTGGGTGTCGGATGACCGTGCACCTTGTTGCCGGCACCGACCCCGTCCTGCGCGACGACGCCGCCGCTGCGCTCATCGGCGAGCTGCTCGACGGCGAGAACCGCTCACTGGCGGTCGAGGAGCTGACCGTCCCGGCTCGCGGCGACGCCGATGACCCCGGTGTCGAGGGACGAGAGGGCGTCGTGGCCGCGGTCGTGCTCGCCTCGTCAAGCCCCCCATTCATGACCGCCCGGCGCATCGTGGTGCTGCGCGAGGTCGGGAACCTGCGCGCCGCCGACCTCGGCCCGCTCACCAGCTATCTCGACGATCCCCTTCCCACGACCGAGCTCGTCCTCGTCGCCGGCGGCGGCAAGACACCCGACGCGCTCGACAAGTGGGTCCGCGCGCACGGCGCCGTCGCCGCCCCCTCCTCGGAGCGCAGCGCCGACGTGCTGGCCCTCGAGCTCGACGAAGCGAACGTCGCCCTGTCGGCCGCGGCCGTCGACGCGCTCCGGGCCCACGTGGGCGAGGACGCGGGCTTGGTGCCCGGGCTGGTGGCCACGCTGCGCGGCGCCTACGGGCCCGGCGCCCGCCTCGACGTCGACGAGGTCGAGCCGTACCTCGGCGAAGCGGGCTCGATCCCGGTCTGGGACCTGACCAACGCCATCGAGCGCGGCGACGTCCCCGGCGCGCTGACGACGGCGCGCCGTCTCCTCAGCGTTACCAGCCCCCGCCAGCCCCGCCCGATGCATCCCCTGCAGATCACCGCGCTCCTGCACGGCCACTACCGGCGGCTGCTGCGCCTCGACGACCCCAGCGTCCAGACCAGCCAGGACGCCGCCGCCGCGCTCGGCGGCCGGACCAACCCGCGCTCGGCCGGCTTTCGGCTCCGCCAGGCCCGGGCGCTCGGCGGCGAGGGCCTCCGACGCGCCTTCGACCTGCTCGCCCAGGCCGATCTCGACCTCAAGGGGGCGCGCGCCATCCCCGAGGACGTCGTGGTCGAGCTCCTCGTGGCTCGCCTCGCCGCCCTCACCCCGGGCGGCCGGCAGAAGCCCGCTAGCCCTGGGCGCCCTTCGCGGCGCGCTTCATGAGGCGCGACGTGCGTCGGGAAGCCTGGCGGGGATGGATCCGGCCCTTCGCACCCGCCTTTGCGAGCCGCTGCTGAGCCAAGCGGACCAGCGCGTCGGTGTCGGCCGAGCCTTCGTCCGCCGCCACCCGGGCCGCCTTGACGCGCGTCTTGAGCTCGGTGCGAGCCGTCTGGTTGCGCAGCCGCCGCTTCTCGTTCTGGCGGTTCCGCTTGATCTGGCCCTTGATGTTTGCCACGACGCGTCGAGTCCTGCTCGCGAGAGATCTGGAGACAAGCAGGCTAGCAGCCGAGGTCCGCCGCCTCCGATGGGACCCGGGGCGCTCGCCGGCCGACCCGTTGCCGTCCCCCACCACCGGTGGCCGTCGGTACGCTCGAACCGCGCCACCCGGGGCAAGCCGAGCCCGGACGGGGCGCTCGACGTCGAGCGGGTCCGGAGCCGACTTGGACATCTCACGCAGTCGGTGCTTCTCGCTGCTCAGCCATGTCGACCACGGCAAGAGCACGCTCGCGGACCGGATCCTCGAGTTGTGCGGCGCGGTCGACGCACGCCTGATGCGGGAGCAGTACCTCGACACGATGGATCTCGAACGTGAGCGCGGCATCACGATCAAGGCGCAGAACGTCCGGCTCCACTGGAGGGACTACTGGCTCCACCTGATCGACACGCCAGGACACGTCGACTTCGGCTACGAGGTGTCGCGCAGCCTCGCCGCCTGCGAAGGGGCTGTCCTCCTCGTCGACGCGAGCCAGGGGATCGAGGCGCAGACGCTCGCCAACTGCTACGCCGCGCTCGAAGCGGACCTCACCATCGTCGGCGTGTTGAACAAGATCGATCTGCCCCAAGCCGAGCCCGACCGGCGCGCCGAGGAGATCGAGCGCGTCCTCGGCATCCCTGCCGACGAGCTGCTGCGCATCTCGGCCAAGACCGGCGAGGGCGTGCCCGAGCTGCTCGACGCCGTCGTCGCCCGCATCCCCGCCCCGACCGGCGACCCCGACGCCCCCCTCCGAGCGCTGATCTTCGACTCGTTCTACGACTCGTACCGCGGCGTCGTGAGCTCAGTGCGGGTCTTCGACGGCTCGCTGGTCAGCGGCGCCCGGCTCCGCTACGTCCAGGCCGGGGCGGTCCACGACGCGGAGGAGATCGGCGTGCGGTCCCCGATTCCAACCCCCGTCGCGTCGCTCGGTCCCGGCGAGGTCGGGTACCTCATCGCCGGGATCAAGGAGGTTCGCCAAGCCCGGGTCGGTGAGACGGTCACCGCCGCCGCGAACCCCGGCGCGGAGCTGCCCGGCTACCGCGACCCGAAGCCGATGGTGTTCTGCGGCCTCTACCCGATCGTGGGCGACGAGTACGCCGACCTGCGCGACGCGCTCGAGAAGCTCCAGCTCAACGACTCGTCGTTCACCTACGAACCCGAGACGTCGGGCGCCCTCGGGTTCGGGTTCCGTTGCGGCTTCCTCGGGCTCTTGCACATGGAGATCGTGCGCGAGCGGCTCGAGCGTGAGTACGACCTGTCGCTCGTCGCCACCGCCCCCAACGTCGAGTACCGGGTGCATCTCACCGACGGGAAGGTCGAGATCATCGACAACCCCTCGGCCATGCCGCCGGCGACTCACCTCGAGCAGGTCGAGGAGCCCTACGTGACGGTGACGATCCTGACCCCGACCGACTACGTCGGACCGCTCATGGACCTGTCCCAGGCGCGGCGCGGGGAGATGACGAAGCTCGAGTATCTCTCCGAGGAGCGGGTCGAGCTCGTCTACGAGCTGCCCCTGGCCGAGATCGTCATGGACTTCTTCGACCTGGTGAAGTCACGAACCCGCGGCTACGCCAGCCTCGACTACGAGCCGGCCGCCTACCGGCCCTCGGATCTGGTCAAGGTCGACGTGCTGTTGAACGGCGTCCCCGTCGACGCGTTCTCCACGATCGTGCACCGCCAGCGAGCCCAGGACTACGGGCGGCGCATGACCGAGCGGCTGCGCCAGCTCATCCCCCGCCAGCTCTTCGACGTGCCGATCCAGGCGGCCATGGGCGGGCGGGTCATCGCCCGCGAGACCGTGAAGGCCAAACGCAAAGACGTGCTCGCCAAGTGCTACGGCGGCGACGTGAGCCGCAAGCGCAAGCTCCTCGACCGCCAAAAGGAGGGGAAGCGCCGCATGAAGCAGATCGGACGCGTCGAGGTTCCCCAGGAAGCCTTCGTCGCCGCCCTGCGTCTCGACGAGTCATGACCACGCCCGCGACATCGACACCGCCCGCCAGGCGGTCCTCGACCCCGGAGCCCGGCACGCTCGGCGTATACGTGCACATCCCGTTCTGCGCCCAGCGCTGCGACTACTGCGACTTCGCGACGTGGACCGACCGGGCCTGGATCATCGACGATTACGTCGACGCCTGCGTCACCGACCTGCGCCGCCGCGTCGCCGCCGACGAGCTGACGTCAGCGTCGAGCGTGTTCTTCGGCGGCGGGACACCCTCGCTGCTCGACGCCCCGTCGCTGCTCCGAATCCTCGACGAGGTTCCCCGATCGGTGGACGCCGAGGTGACGGTCGAGTGCAACCCCGACACCGTCGACGTCGCCAAGCTGGCCACGTACGCCGCCGGAGGGGTCAACCGGCTCTCGTTCGGCGTGCAGTCGATGCGCCCCCATGTCCTCGCCGAGCTCGGTCGGACCCATCAGCCGGCCAACGTGACCCGAGCCGTCGACGCCGCGCGTGCCGTCGGCCTCGAGCACTTCAACCTCGACCTCATCTACGGCGCGACCGGCGAGACGCTCGACGACTGGCGCGTCACCCTCGACGGTGCGCTCGCGCTCGACCCACCCCACGTGAGCGCCTACGCGCTCACGTGCGAACCCGCCACCCCGCTCGGACGACGCGTCGCGGCCGGCACCACACCCCCACCCGACGACGACGACCAGGCCACGAAATACGAGGTCGCCGACGCGGCCCTGGCCGGCGCCGGGCTCGACTGGTATGAGATCTCGAATTGGAGCCGAGCCGGTCACGAGTGCCGCCACAACCTCCTGACCTGGGCTCAGGGCGACTACGTCGGCATCGGCGCCGCCGCGCACGCCCACCGGCACGGGGTGCGGTCCTGGAACGTGCGGACACCCGAGCGCTACGTCGAGCGGATCCACGCCGGTGCCGCGCCCGAAGCCGGCCGCGAGCACCTCGATCCCGTCACCCGGGCCGAGGAGCGTCTCGTCCTGGCATTGCGAACCCGCGGCGGCGTCCCAGTGCACCCCGACGCGATGACCGAGACCGAGACGCTCACCCGCGCCGGGTTCCTGACTCGCCGAGGCGACGGCGTCCGGCTCACCCGGCGGGGCCGGCTCCTCGCCAACGACGTCACGGTGCGGCTCCTGGCCGCCGGCGCGGCCCAGCCCGCCCCGACCCTGTCCCACCGGATCCCGGTTGGCACTCGGTAGGATTGAGTGCCAAGCCCCCCGGTTCGGCCACCCAAACGAGCGACCCCAGTCATGGAACATCCCGAACAGGTCGAGCTCGACGATCGCAAGGCCGCCATCTTGCGCGCCGTGGTCGAGGAGTACGTCGAGACCGCCCAGCCGGTCGGCTCCCAGACCATCGCGCGGGTCCGCGACCTCCAGGTGTCGAGCGCCACGGTCCGCAACGACATGACGATCCTCGAACGCGAGGGCTACCTCGCCCAGCCCCACACGTCGGCCGGGCGGGTCCCGACCGACCGCGGCTACCGGTACTTCGTGGACCACTTCACCAACGCCGGCTCCCTGCCCGCCGGTCAGCGCCGGGCCGTCTCGGACTTCTTCGCCTCCGCGCACCAGGCCCTCGAGGACCTCCTCACCGAGACCAGCCAGCTCCTCGCCCGCGTCAGTCGACACGCCGCCCTCGTCATGGGCCCCGAACCCGACTCGGCGCGGGTCCGCAGCGTCCAGCTCGTCCCCCTCCAACCCAACGTGGCGCTGCTCGTCGTCGTGCTCTCGAGCGGCGCGGTGCACAAAGAGGTGGTGCACCTCGACGGCGACGTCACCGAAACCGGGGTCCACGACGCCGCCGCGGTACTCGACGCTCACCTGCGCGATCACGAATGGTCCCGACTGCCCGACGCCTCCCGCACGGGCGACGCCAACGTCGACGGCGTCGTCGCCCTCGGCCACGAGGCGCTCCTCCGAGCCGCCGCCGTTGACCACCCCGAGCCCCTCTACATCGGCGGGGCCAGCCACCTCGCCGCCGAGCAGGAGGCCTTCGCAACCGCCGAGCGGACCGCCCGACTCCTCGAGGTGCTCGAACACCAAGTCATCGTCGTGTCGCTCGTGCGCGAGCTCCTCGACCAAGGCCTCACGGTCAGCATCGGCTCCGAGAACCGCCTCGAAGACCTCCGCGACTGCGCGATCGTGCTCGCCCCCTTCGAGGTCGACCGGCAACCAGCCGGCATCGTCGGGGTGCTCGGCCCCACCCGCATGGACTACCGCCACGCCCTCGCCGCCGTCGCGGCGGTGAGCCAGCAGCTCGGGCGCCATCTCTCGTGAGCGACGATCTGTACCTGGTCCTCGGCGTGACCCGCAACGCCACCGACGACGAGATCAAACGCGCCTATCGCGACCTCGCCCGCCGCTACCACCCCGACTCGAACCCCGACCACCCCGAGGCCGAAGAGCGCTTCAAGGAGATCAGCGTCGCCTACGAGACGCTGCGCGACCCGGAGCGCCGCCGCCGCTACGACGTCTTCGGCCAGACCGGGAGCGGCCGCGGCGGGGGTGGCGCCGAGGCGTTCGGCTTCGGCGACATCTTCGACGCCTTCTTCGGTGGCGACCCGTTCGGGGCCCGCCGAGGCCCGAACGGTCCGGCCCGCGGCGCCGACGCGGAAGTCGTCGTCGAGTTGAGCCTCCCCGACGCGGTGTTCGGCGTGACCCACACCATCGAAGCCTCACTGCCCGTCACGTGCTCGCGCTGTGAAGGATCCGGGTGCGAGCCCGGCACCCATCCCAGCCGGTGCGACGTGTGCGGCGGCACCGGCGAGGTGCGCCAGGTGCGCCGCTCGATCCTCGGCCAGCTCGTCACCGCCGCCCCCTGCGCAGTCTGCGAAGGGAGCGGACGCCGGATCCTCACCCAGTGCCGCGACTGCCGCGGGGACGGGCGCGTCCGCGCCCATCGCAGCATCGACGTCGAAGTTCCCGCCGGCGTCGACGACGGGCAGCGATTGCGCCTCGCCGGGCGCGGACCCGCCGCCCCCCGGGGCGGAATTCCCGGTGACCTGTACGTCACCGTGCGCGTCGCCGCCCACCCCGACTTCGAACGCCAGGGCGACGACCTCCTCCACGTACAACAGATCTCGAGCGCACAGGCCGTCCTCGGCACCCGGCTCCTCGTCGCCGGCCTCGACGGCGACCATGAGGTCATCGTGCCGCCCGGCACCCAGGCCGGCCACGCGTTCCGCGTCAAGCACGCCGGCGTGCCGTCGCTGCGGGGGAGGGGCCGCGGCGACCTGCTCGTGCGCCTCGACGTCGAGGTCCCCACCCGCCTCACCGACGAGGAGGCTGAGCTGTGGCGCCGCCTCGCCGAGCTGCGCGGCGACGAGGTCTCCCCGCCCGACAAGGGCGTCATGTCCCGCCTGCGTTCCGCCTTCCAGTAGCCAGCGGTGCCGCGGCTCGCCTGGTGCGCCGGCGCGGGCGCGGTCGCGCACGTGCTCGTCGAGACCCTCGCCGATCAGCTCGAGATCACGGGCGCCGACGGCCACCATCTCCAGCGGGTCCGGCGCCTGCGCCCCGGCGAGCTCGTCACCGCAGCCGACGGAGCCGGAGGGTGGCGCTGCTACCGGGTGACCCGAGCGACGCCGGGGACGCTCGGGCTGGTCGCCGACGCCGAGGCGCTCCTCGAGCCCCGACTCGCCCCGACCCTGGTCCTGGCCTGCGCCTTGACGAAGGGTCAGCGACCCGAGGCGGTGGTGCGCCACGCCACCGAACTCGGGGTCGACGCCATCTGGTGGGTGGTGGCCTCCCGGTCGGTGGTGCGCTGGGAGGGGCCCCGAGCCCGGGCCGCCCTGGAGCGGCTCCGGCGGGTCGCCCGCGAGGCGAGCCTGCAGTGCCGGCGGGCCCGGCTCCCCGCCGTCGAGGCCCCCGGTCGGCTCGCGGGCCTCGCCGGTCAGCCCGGCCTGCTGCTCGCCGCCCGGGACGGCTCGAGCGCCGCGGAGCTCGCCGAACCCCCCGGGGGCCAATGGGTCCTGGTCGTCGGCCCCGAAGGGGGCCTCGAGACCGAGGAGCTCACCGCCCTCGGCGAGGCTCCCCGCTTGGGCCTCGGACCGCACATCCTTCGGACCGAGACCGCCGCGCTCGCCGGCCCCGCCGCCCTCGCCGGGCGCCGTGGCGTTGCTCCGCAACCTCGCTGACCACCCAGCGTGACCAACGGGTGTCTGTTTGGTACGCTGCGTGTCATCAGGCCGAGGGGCAGCAGGCCTGGATATCAAGGGGATCAAGGGGAGCTGGGAACGGGTGGAATCCGAAGGTCGGGTCAGTATTCAAGAAGGCCGGGTCAGCGCGCAGATCGGCGAGCGGCTGCGGGTGATTCGACGCCAGCAGGGCCTCTCGCTCCACGACGTCGAGGCCCGCTCCGGTCACGAGTTCAAGGCCTCGGTCCTGGGCGCCTACGAGCGCGGAGAACGGGCCCTCTCGGTCAGCCGTCTCCTGCGCCTCGGCGATCTCTACGACGTCCCGCCCGATCAGCTGCTGCCCCGCGGCACCGACGTCGAGATCGACCTCACCCAGGAGCCCGCTGACGGCCACACCCTCACCCTCGACCTGGTCCGACTCAGCCAGCTCAAGGAGCCCGACGCCGAGGTCCTGGCCCGATACGCGTCCACCATCCAGCTCCAACGCCAGGACTTCAACGGGCGGATGCTGACCATCCGCCGCGACGACGTCCGGGTGCTGGCCGCCGTCCTCGGTCGCACCCCCGACAACCTCGGGCAGCGCCTCGACGAGCTCGGTTTGCGCGTCACGGGCTGACCGATCGTGGGGCGGCGCCGTAACCCGGCGCTACGCTGCCGCGCGAGGTGTCCACGCCGTCGCCGACTCAGCTCAAGGTTCTCGTCCCCGGGAACCACCTCATGGTCAACCTGCTCGGGCACCGTGACGAGCTCCTCAAGCTCGTCGAGGAGGCCTTCCCGGTCGCCATCCACGTGCGGGGCAACGAGATCACCATCACCGGCGACGCCCCCGACATCGAACGAGTCGGGCGCCTCTTCGAAGAACTCGTCGTGCTCCTCCAATCCGGCCACACCCTCGACGCCGACGGTCTCGGGCGCTCCATCGAGATGCTGAAGGCCGACCAGCGCCCCACGGAAGTGCTCGGGACCCAGGTGTTGCGCGGCCGCAAACCGGTGCGACCAAAAACCGCCGGTCAGAAGCGCTACGTCGACGCCGTCAACACCAACACCGTCACCTTCGCGATCGGGCCGGCCGGGACGGGCAAGAGCTACCTGGCGGTCGCCCTCGCCGTGCAGGCGCTCCAGGCGAAAGCAGTCAACCGCATCATCCTCACCCGACCCGCGGTCGAAGCGGGGGAGCGGCTCGGCTTCTTACCCGGCGACGTGCTCGCCAAGGTCGACCCGTACCTCCGGCCGCTCTACGACGCCCTCTACGACATGGTCGATGCCGAGACCGTGGGTCGGCTCATGGACCGAGGCACGATCGAGGTGGCCCCCCTGGCGTTCATGCGCGGCCGGACGCTGAACGACTCGTTCATCATCCTCGACGAGGCACAAAACACCACGCCCGAGCAGATGAAGATGTTCCTGACCCGATTGGGCTTCGGCTCGAAGGTCGTCGTCACCGGCGACGTGACCCAGATCGACCTCCCCGAGGGTCGCGGCCGCTCCGGACTGCGGACCGTGCGCGCCATCCTCGACGGCATCGACGGGGTGATGTTCGTGGAGCTCGGCGCCCCCGACGTCGTCCGCCACCGCATCGTGCAAGACATCGTGAATGCCTACGAGCGGGTCGACCCGTGAGCCCCGGGCGACGACCCGGCCCGGCGCGTCCGGCGTGACCACGTCCGCGCCGGTGCAGGTGAGCGGCTTCGACGAGCAAGACGCCGTCGCGGTCGAGATCACCCGCTGGGTTCGCCTCGCCCAGCTCGTGTTGCACGAAGAGCGCATCGACCCCGAGGCGGAGCTCGGCCTCATCTTCGTCGACGAGCAGACGATCACCGACCTGAACCGGCGGTTCCTCGACGGCGACGGCCCCACCGACGTGCTCGCCTTCCCACTCGATGAAGGCGGCACCACCGCCGGGCGCGATCCCGACGACGGGGGCCGGGGGCCCGGCGCCGCCGCCGAGCCCAGCGAGCCGCCCGTCGTGCTCGGCGACGTCGTCGTCTGCCCGACCGTCGCCGCCCGCCAGGCCGACACGCGCGGCGGCCCACTCGACGACGAGCTCGCCCTGCTCGTCGTCCACGGCGTCCTGCACCTCCTCGAATACGACCACGCCGAGCCCGGCGACGCCGAGCGCATGCAGCGGCGCGAGCGCGAGCTGCTCGGCCGCTTCGCGGACCTGGAAGGCACCGGAGGGGCGAGGTGACCTCGACCGACTGGCTCCTCGTCGCCATCATCGTCGTCCTCTTCGCGGTGTCGATCGTCCTCGCGCTCTCCGAGATGGCCTTCACCCGCATGAGCCGGATCCGCGCCCTCGCCCTCGAAGACGAAGGCAGCCGCGGCGCCGCCCGGCTGGCCCGGATGCTCGAACACCCCGAGCAGACGATCAACCCGCTGCTGCTGCTCGTGCTCGTCGCGCAGCTGACGAGCGCCAGCCTCATCGGCATCCTCCTCGAACGCCAGCTCGGCGCGATCGGAGTCGGCGTCGGGCTCGTGGTCCAAGTCGTGCTGTTCTTCGCGCTCGGCGAGGTGGCGCCCAAGACCTACGCCATCCAGCACACCGACCGGGCCGCGCTCCGAGTCTCCGGGTTCTTGTGGGCGATCACGAACTTCCCCCCGCTGCGCGGGCTGTCCCGCGTGCTCATCGAGCTGGCCAACGCGCTCCTCCCCGGGCACGGCATCAAGGAGGGGCCCTTCGTCACCGAAGACGACCTCCTCGCGATGGCCGACGCAGCAGCCAACGAGGACGTCATCGAGCGAGAGGAACGTCAGCTCATCCACTCCATCTTCGAGTTCGGCGACACGGTCGTGCGCGAAGTGATGGTGCCCCGCCCCGACATGGTCGCCATCGAAGCCGACGCCACCATCGAGGCGGCCATCGAACGCGCCATCGAGGGCGGCTACTCGCGGCTCCCCGCCTACGAGGACACCACCGACGACATCGTCGGGCTCGTGTACCTCAAGGATCTCGTCCACCGGGCGAGAGCGGGCGGCGGGAACGACCCGGTCCGCGCCGCGGTCCGGCCCGCCGTGTTCGTCCCCGAGCAGAAACGGGTCGCCGAGCTGCTGCGCGACATGCAGAGCAAGCAGTTCCACATGGCGATCGTCGTCGACGAGTACGGCGGCACCGCCGGGCTCGTCACCCTCGAGGACCTCCTCGAGGAGATCGTGGGCGAGATCACCGACGAGTACGACGTCGAGGAGCCAGGAGTCGAGCACCTCCCCGACGGGTCGTTGCTCGTCCCCGGCCGCACCCCCATCGACGACGTGAGCGAAGAGCTGGGCATCGAGCTCCCCGACACCGAGTGGGACACCGTGGGCGGTCTCGTGTTCAACCTGCTCGGCCACGTCCCCGACGAACACGAGGCCGTCCGGTTCCAGGACCTGGAGTTCCGGACCGAACGGGTCCAGGGCCGTCGGATCGTCTCGGTCCGGATCGTGCGCCTCGCACCCGCCGACGATCCCGAACACACCCCCGTCGCCGACCACGCCCCCCCGGGCTGAGCGATGGAATTCCGCTCGGGTTTCGCGACCCTCGTGGGGCGCCCGAACGCCGGCAAATCGACGCTCGTGAACCGCCTCGTCGGCGCCAAGGTCGCCATCACCTCCGCCCGGCCCCAGACCACCCGCATCACCGTGCGCGGCGTCCGGGACACCGCCACCAACCAGCTGGTCCTCCTCGACACTCCCGGCCTGCATCGCGCCCGCACCCCGCTCGGCGAGCGGACCAACCAGCGGGCCCGCGCCGCCCTGCCCGACGTGGACGTCATCGGCCTCGTCGTCGACGCCACCGCCCCGGTCGGTCGCGGCGACCGCTACGTCGCCGACATCGTCCACGCCGCGGGCCCGCCCTGCATCCTCGTCGTCAACAAGACCGACGCGGCCTCCCCGGCCGTCATCGCCGCCCAGCTCACGGCCGCCCGCGACGCGCTCGGCGACTTCGACGCCTACGTGCCCTGCTCGGCTCGCACCGGTGAGAACGTCGACGCCCTCGCCGCCGAGCTGGAGGGCCGCCTGGCCCCCGGGCCGCGCTACTACCCGCCCGGCACGGTCACCGACCAGCCCGAGACGTTCGTCGCCGCCGAGCTGGTCCGCGAGCAGCTGCTCCGGATCGCCCGGGAGGAGCTGCCCCACTCCATCGCCGTCACCGTCGAAGAGCTCGACCGTGACCCCGACCAGCCCGCCGGGGACCCGACCGTCCTCCGACTCCTCGTCGACATCCGCGTCGAGCGGGAGTCTCAGAAGGGAATCGTGATCGGGCGGGGCGGCGCCACCCTCAAAACGGCGGTCAGCGCCGCCCGCCGCGAGCTCGAAGGGCTCCTCGGCACCCGGGTCTACCTCCAGACCCGGGTCCGGGTCGACCGGGACTGGCAGCGACGCCCCGACGCGCTCGACCGGCTCGGTCTCTGACCTGCCGCCTCGGTCTCTGACCGGGCGGAATACTCATCACAAGTTGCCCCACGGCGACGGCCCGAGGATAGATTGCGCGGGGGAGCCGACTTGGCCGCCCGTGCCCCGAGACCTCGGATCGGGAAGCGTCACGCAGGCATGACGAACCGCAACTCGCGCCGGGGCCGGTGGTGGCTGCTCCTCGCCGGAGCCGCGACGGTGGCGCTGGCCGCCTGCTCGCCCGCCAACGGCAAGAACACCCTCGCCCCGCACGGCACCAACGCCCACCAGATCGACAACCTGATCTACCCGATCTGGATCGTCGCCGTCATCGTCGGGCTCATCGTCGTCGGCGGCACCATCTTCGTGGCGCTGCGGTACCGCCAGCGGCCGGGTCGCAGCGACCGGCCCAAGCAGATCCACGGCAACCTCACCGTCGAGATCCTCTGGACGATCATCCCCGCGGTGATCCTCGCCGTGATCGCCGTCCCGACCATCAGCCTCATCTTCAAGGAGGACGCCACCCCATCCAACGCGGTGGAGGTCACCGTCGTCGGCAAGCAGTGGTGGTGGGAGTTCGAGTACCCGGGGGCCAACGGCCAGCCGCCGGTCGTGACCGCCGACGAGCTGCACATCCCGACCGGGCGCAACATCGATCTCAGCCTCAAAGCCTGCGACCCGTCGCTGCCCTACGGGGTCAACAACGGCCCGGGCTGCAACGTCATCCACTCGTTCTGGGTCCCTGAGCTCGCCGGGAAAGAAGACGTCGTGCCCGGCCAGACCAACCACCTGACGCTGCGGACCAGCACCGCCGGCACCTACCTCGGCCAGTGCGCGCAGTATTGCGGGCTCAGCCACGCGAACATGCACTTCCGCGTGATCGCCCAGAGCCCCACCGCCTACGACGCCTGGCTGAGTAGCCAACGCCAGGTGCCCGCGGTGAGCCTCGCCTCCGCGGGGGAGGCCGGGACGCTGTTCACCAAGACGTTCGCCTGCTCGAACTGCCACACGACCTCAAGCTCGACTCTGAGCACCTACGGGCCGAACCTCTCGCACCTGGCCAGCCGGTCCACGTTCGCGAGCGGCTATTTCAAGCTCACCAAATCCCAGCTCATGAAGTGGATCATGAACGCGCCGGGTCTGATCCCGATGCAGTCCCAGGACTGCCGCAAGGGGCCACCCGGTTCGCCGGGTGTCACCTGCGTCGGCATGCCGTCGTTCACCCAGAACACCCCGAAGGGCATGCCAGTGATGACCACCGCCCAGGCCCAGATCCTGGCCACCTATCTCCTGTCACTCAAGTGATGGCCGCGCGCGAGGGAGCACAACGATGACCACCGTTGCGGATGCCCCGACCCAGACTCCCGTCCGCCCCCCCGTCATCCTTCGACGCCCCAAGGAGACCACCGGGGTCTGGTCGTGGTTCACCACCGTCGACCACAAGAAGATCGGGATCATGTACGGGGTCACCGCCCTGGTGTTCTTCTGCCTGGGCGGCATCGAGGCGCTGCTCATCCGCCTGCAGCTCGCCGGGCCCAACGGCACCGTGCTCACCGCCTCGCAGTACAACCAGATCTTCACGATGCACGGCACGACGATGGTGTTCCTGCTCGGAATGCCGCTGTCGATCGCCTTCGCGAACTATTTCGTGCCCCTCATGATCGGCGCCCGCGACGTCGCGTTCCCGCGCCTCAACGCCTTCGGCTACTGGATGTTCGTCACCGGCGGCGTGTTCCTCTACTCGAGCTTCCTGCTCGGCGGCGCCCCGAACGGCGGATGGTTCGGCTACACCCCGCTGACGAGCACCCCGCTCGGGCTGGGTGCCCTGCCCGGTCGAGGCCCGGACTTCTGGGCGGTCGGGATCGTGATGCTCGGCATCGGGTCGACCACCGCGGCGATCAACGTCATCGTCACCACCCTGAACATGCGGGCTCCGGGCATGACCCTCATGCGGATGCCCGTGTTCGTGTGGATGATGCTCGTGACCGCGTTCCTGACCCTGTTCGCCATGCCGATCATCACGGTCGCGCTCATCATGGTGTTCTTCGACCGCAACTTCGGCACGTCGTTCTTCTTACCGGCCAAGGGCGGTGACCCGCTCCTGTACCAGAACCTGTTCTGGCTGTTCGGGCATCCCGAGGTGTACATCCTCATCTTGCCCGGCATGGGAATCGTGTCGGAGATCCTGCCGGTCTTCTCGCGCAAGCCGCTGTTCGGCTACCCGGTGGTCGTCTTCTCGGGCATCGCGATCGGCTTCCTCGGCTGGGGCGTCTGGGCCCACCACATGTTCACCACCGGGCTCGGCCCCGTCGCGGTCTCCGCGTTCAGCCTCTCGACCATGCTGATCGCCATCCCGACCGGGGTGAAGATCTTCAACTGGCTCGCCACCGTCTACAAGGGATCCGTGCGTCTCACGACCGCGATGCTGTTCGCGCTGGGATTCATCGCGCAGTTCACGATCGGTGGACTCTCGGGCGTGAGCCTCGCCGTCGTGCCGGCTGACACCCAGCAGCACGACTCGTACTTCGTGGTCTCGCACTTCCACTACGTCTTGTTCGGTGGGCTCGTCTTCGGGCTCTTCGGCGGCTTGTACTACTGGTTCCCGAAGGTCTTCGGTCGGATGCTCGACGAGAAGCTCGGCAAGTGGAACTTCTGGCTGATGGTCATCGGGTTCAACCTGACCTTCTTCCCGATGATGTTGCTCGGCATCTACGGGATGCCCCGCCGCGTCTACCGCTACGACGCCGGGCTCGGGTGGGGATCCTTGAACCTGGTCGCGACCATCGGGTCGTTCATCATCGCGGTCTCCGTCCTCCTGTTCATCATCAACGCCGTCGTGTCCCGCAAGCGGGGAGTGATCGCGGGGAACGATCCCTGGGACGGCCGGACCATTGAGTGGTCGACCTCGTCACCGCCACCCGAATACAACTTCGCGGAGATCCCCGAGATCCAAGCCCGCGACGATCTCTGGCACACCAAATACACCGAGGACGACGACGGGGTCCTCGTGCCCTTGCCGAGCGGCGGGGTCGACACTCCGGCGGCGACGCGCGCCGCGGCCGCGCCCACCCATCGGATCCACATGCCGTCGCCGTCCTTCTACCCGCTCGTGGCGGCACTCGGAATTCTGCCGCTCGCCTACGCGGCGGTGTTCCACAGCTACAGCTGGGCGTTCCTGCTGGTCGCCGGCGGCGCGATCATCCTCGCCTTCGGCATCTACGCCTGGGCGATCGAACCCGCCACCGCGGCGGAGGCTGACCACTGATGGCCACCATCGAGCAAGCCCCGCCGCCCCAGGTGCCGGCCGGTCCATCCCACGGGCCGGGTCCCGACCACCCGCCCACCTCGACCGGCACCACCAACGTCAAGCTGGCGATCTGGCTGTTCTTGGCCTCGGACTGCCTCTTCTTCGGCGCCTTCATCAGCGCCTACCTGCTGTACCGGGGGCGGGCGCAGACCGGCCCCACCCCGGCGAAGGTCTACAGCATCCCGTTCACGTCGGTGTCGTCGTTCGTGCTGCTCATGAGCAGCCTCACGATGGTGCTGGCCCTCGCCGCGATCCAGCGGGGAGACCTGCGGCGCCTCCGAATCTGGCTGCTCTCCACCGCGCTGCTCGGCTCGGTGTTCGTCGGCGGGCAGATCTTCGAGTTCACCGAGTTCTCCCGCAAGGGCCTCGGCCTCAGCACCAACCTGTTCAGCTCGACGTTCTTCGTGCTGACCGGCTTCCACGGCGCCCACGTCACCATCGGCATCATCTGGCTGTTATCCCTCTGGGCCTTGGCGACCCAGGGCCGCCTCACCCAAAAAGACGCCGAAAAGGTCGAGATCGCCGCGCTCTACTGGCACTTCGTCGACGTCGTCTGGATCGTGATCTTCACCCTCGTGTACCTGATCCCCACGAAGTAGGAGAGGAGCGGCGGCAGTGAGCGACATCACGTTGCGCGACGACAGCGGCGCCACCGAGGTGGCGGGGCAGACCGCGACGGCACTCGAGCCCTCAGCGGGCCTGCTTCCCGGCGAGCTCCGACCGCATCCCTCGCCGCTGCGCTACGTCCTCATCGCGGTGGTGCTCTGCGTCATCACCGCGGCCGAAGTCAGCCTCTACTACCTCGAGGGGAGCCTGGCCGACGCGGTGATCATCCCGCTGCTGCTGGTCTTCGCGGCGCTGAAGTTCGGGATCGTTGCGTCGTGGTACATGCATCTCCGCACCGACAAACCCATCTTCGCCCGGTTCTTCGTGCTCGGGATCGCCGGCGCGATCCTGCTGTTCGGAATCGTGCTCTCGAGCCTCCAGATCTTCTCCTGACCACATGCTCCTCGGCGCCATCGCCCGGATCCCCGCCTGGACGGCCTATCCCGACGTTTGGCTGATCACCGCCGCGTTCGCCGCCGGCTACGCGATCGCCATCGTCCGCCTCGGACCCCGGTTCACGGTCCCCGGCCAGCGGGCCGTCAGCCCGCTGCAGCTCACCAGCTTCTGCCTCGGGCTCCTCGCCATGGAAGTCGCCGCCGACTGGCCGGTGCACCCGATCGCCGAGCAGTCGACCTACAGCGTCCACATGGTCCAGCACCTGGTGCTGTCGATGGTGTCGCCCCCGTTGCTGCTGTTGGGGATACCCGCCTGGCTGCTGCGCTGGATCCTGGGGCCCCCGAGCCGCCGGTTCCGGGTCGTGCGCCGCCTCGCGCGGTTCCTGCCCGCCCTGGTCATCTTCAACATCGTGATCGTGCTGACCCACTGGCCAGCGCTCGTCGACGCCAGCCTCCAAAACGGCGGCCTGCACTTCCTGCTCCACTCGATGATCTTCGTGACGTCGTTCATCGTGTGGCTCCCGGTGCTCAGCCCGCTCCCCGAGATCCCACGACTCGCGCCCCCGTCGCGCCTCGCCTACTTGTTCCTGCAGTCGATCGTGCCGACGCTGCCCGCGTCGTTCCTGACCTTCGGCACCTCCGAGCTGTACCACTTCTATGCGCACAAGGCGAACATCTGGGGCCTGACCCCGCTCCAAGATCAACAGATCGCCGGGCTCATCATGAAGATCGGAGCCGGGATCCTGTTATGGGGCGTCATGGCCGTAACCTTCTTCCGCTGGGCCGCCGACGAGGAGCGAGCCCAGCATCCGCGAGCTCGCCGCGAGTTCGAGCGTGAGCTCGAACGGACGGGACTGTGAGGCGCTGAGGCGACATGCCTGACGACGACACCACCACGGTCGAGGACCGCCCGGACGCCACCGCGGCGCCGGAGGCCGTCACCGAACCGCGCGCCCTCCCTCCCGGCCCCGACCCGGTCCGCGAGGCGCGCCGGACGCGCCTCATCTTCCCGATCCTGCTCCCGCTCGGCGCCGCGGTGATGATCGCCGTCTTCGTCCTGAACGTGTCCCGGATCCTGCTCGCCGCGGGCTCCACCGGCGCCCTCGTGATGGCCATCGCGCTGATCGTCGTCATCCTCGGCGGCGCGGCGGGCATCTCCGCCGCGCCCCGCCTCCGGACGTCGTCGCTGGTGATGCTGGTGTCCGGGCTGTTCATCGTGCTCATCAGCGCCGGTCTCGTCGCCACTCCGAACAGCGTCGAGAAGACGTCGACCGTCGCCGCCGGCAACGGGTTCGTGAACCCGAAGGGCGCCCCGATCGCCACCCTCGGCGTCATCGCCTTTCCGACCCTGCACTTCCAGGCCAACCAGTTCACCGTGCCGGCCGGCATCATCAAGCTCACCTACACGAGCATGGGCGGCAACCACACGCTGGCCTTCGACGACCCCCGCTACTCGAGCGTCCTCCTCATGGCGCCCGGCGGTCCGACGAGCGTGAACGTGCTGTTGAAGCCGGGGAGCTACGTCATCTTCTGCACCATCCCGGGCCACCGCGCCGCCGGGATGCAAGCGACGATCATCGCCCACTGAGCGGCGCCCCCTCGGGAACGAGCACCCGCAACGCGCCCGGCACTACCTCGACCCGGGCCGGGAGCGGCCCCACCCGCTCGCCGCTCGCCCACAGCTGCGGTCCCGACCCGCCGGCGGACCGCTCGTCCGCCGACAGCTCCACCACCCGACCCCGGCGCGTCTCGACGCCCCGGACCGCCGGGTGCGTGCCCCGAAAGACCCGCGGGAAGCCCGCCAGGAACCCACCCCGGCTGATCCGCCCGATCACGCACACGTCGAGCTGCCCATCGTCGACCTCGGCTCCCGGAGCGATCATCATCCCACCCGCGTAGTAGCGGGCGTTGGCGACCGCGGCCAGCCACGTCGGGCCTTCCAGCGCCACACCGTCGACCACCACCCGCAGATTCACCGGCCGATACGTCGCCAGGGTGCGCAGCGTCGCCAGCACATACACCGCGGTGCCGCTCGCCCAGCGCACCTCGTTCGCCCACCGGTTCGCCTCCGCGTCGAAGCCGGTGTTCGCGACGGTGGTGAACCAGGCGTGCGTGCCGTCGGCGGTCGTCGCCCGGCCCAGATCGCAGGCGGCCAGCCGTCCCCCCTCCAGCACGGCGAGCGTGTCGAGCGGCCGCCGCGGGTCGAGGCCCAGATGGCGGGCGAAGTCGTTCCCGGTGCCGGTCGGGACCACCGCGACGGCACCCCCACGCGTGGCGGCCTCACCCGCCACCGCGGCCACCGTGCCGTCGCCCCCGCACACCACGACGCCGTCGCCACGCTCGAAGGCCGCGGCCGCGAGGCGCCGGGTGGCGGTCGGGTCCTCGGGCACGCAGCACGCCACGCCACGGTTCGCCAACTCGGACTGCAGCTGTGCCTGCAGTCGCCTCGACCGGCCCCGCCCGGCCGTCGGGTTCACCAGCGCCGTCCAGCGCACGGGCCGCATCGTACCGGCAGGGGTCCGCAAGTAGCGTGCGTCGTGCGTGGACGACATCGGCGTCGACCGGAGCCGGGTCCCGCGGCACGTCGCCATCGTCATGGACGGCAACGGCCGCTGGGCGCGCCGGCGCGGACTCAAACGCACCGACGGGCACGCCGCCGGCGAGGAGGCGCTCTTCGACACCGTCGAAGGCGGCCTCGAGATCGGGCTGCCCTGGCTCACCGTGTTCGCCTTCTCGACCGAGAACTGGCGCCGTCCCCTCGACGAGGTGCAGTTCCTCATGCGCTTCAACGAGTCGCTGCTGCTCCGCCGGCGAGACGACCTGCACCAGCGGGGGGTCCGGGTCCGCTTCATCGGCCGACGCGGCGGCCGCGTCCCCCAGCGGGTGCGACGCCACATCGCCGACACCGAGGCCATGACGGCCGGGAACCGGCGGATGACCCTCACCTTCGCCTTCAACTACGGAGGTCGAGCCGAGCTCCTCGACGCTACCCGGGCGATCGCCGCCGAGGCCGCCGCCGGCGAGCTCTCGCCAAGCCGGATCAACGAGAAGGTCGTGACCCGACATCTCTACGCCCCGGACATGCCCGACCCCGACGTGCTGGTGCGAACCTCGGGCGAGTATCGGATCTCGAACTTCTTGCTGTGGCAGCTCGCCTACGCCGAGCTCGTCTTCACCGACGTGTTGTGGCCCGACTTTCGACGCACCGACCTCTTCGCCGCGGTCCGGGAGTACCAGGGGCGCGACCGGCGATACGGCACCGTGGGGGAATGACCGGCGTCGAAACGACAAGCCGGTAGTTACACTGCGGGTGTGGGTCTCTACCGAGATGAGGGTGTCGTCTTGCGCACCATCAAGCTCGGAGAGACAGACCGGATCGTCACCCTCCTCGCCCACCGGTCCGGCAAGGTCCGCGCCGTCGCGAAGGGGGTGCGCAAGCCGGGGAGCCGCTTCGGCGCCCGGCTGGAGCCCACGAGCCACGTCGCGTTCCAGTGCTACCGAGGCCGCGAGCTCGACGTCGTCACCCAGGTCGAGACGATCGCGGCCCATCGACCCCTTCGGGAGCACTACGGCTGCCTCACCCACGCGGTGTCGATGCTCGAGGTCGTCGACCAAGTGGCGCCCGAACGCGAACCCAACCCGGAGCTGTACCAGATGCTCGTCGGGGCCCTGCGCACACTCGCCGAGCAGCCCTCGCCGATCGTGAGCACCGCCTTCTTCTGGAAGGTGCTCTCACTCGAAGGGTTCCAGCCCCTCCTCGACGCCTGTGCCCGCTGCGCCGACGAGACCGGGCCGTTCGTTGCCTTCGACCTCGGCGAGGGCGGGGTGCTCTGCGAGTCCTGCGCTCGGACGACCGGGCGACGCGTCGACCCCGCCGCGCTGGCGGTGATCGGTGACGTCGTCGGCGGCCGGCTCCGCCACGTCTTGGCCGACCCGCCGCCCCCCGCGGTGCTCGTCGAGGTCGAGCGGATGGCCATCCGAGCGGTCGAGTATCACTGCGAGCGTCGCCTCCGCAGCGCCGCGCTGCTCTGAGACGCGACCGCCGAACCACCCGGTCGACGCGCGACACGACCCGGGAACAATGACGGCTCGTTGCACCCCCGCGGGTACGATCGCGCGTCCACTATGGCGAAACCCGACTTGATGGAACGCGTCGTCAATCTCTGCAAGCGGCGCGGGTTCGTCTTCCCCTCCAGCGAGATCTACGGCGGCTTCCGCTCCACCTGGGATTACGGGCCGCTCGGCGTGCTGCTCAAACGCAACGTGAAGGACGCCTGGTGGACCTCGATGGTCCAGCTCCGCGACGACATCGTCGGCCTCGACGCCGCGATCCTCATGGCCCCCCGGGTCTGGGAGGCAAGCGGACACCTCGCGACCTTCACCGACCCGCTCGTTGACTGCCGCCACTGCCAGCAGCGCTTCCGCGCTGACCAGCTGCCCCCCTCGGGCGCCTGCCCCCACTGCGGCGCCAAAGACGGGTTCACCGAGTCCCGAGCGTTCAACCTCATGTTTAAGACCCACGTCGGACCCGTCGAGGACGAGGCCGCCGTCGCGTACCTGCGCCCCGAGACGGCTCAGGGCATCTTCGTGAACTTCGCGAACGTCCAGACCACCACCCGCAAGAAACCACCCTTCGGGATCGCCCAGATCGGCAAGTCGTTCCGCAACGAGATCACGCCGGGCAACTTCGTGTACCGAACCCGCGAGTTCGAGCAGATGGAGATGGAGTACTTCGTCCCCCCCGAGGACGGCGAACGCTGGTACGAGTACTGGTGCGACCAGCGGCTCCGCTGGTACGGCGAGCACGGCATCCCCGACCACCAGCTGCGCCTGCGCCCCCACGACCCCGACGAGCTGTCCCACTACTCGGTGTCGACCGCCGACGTGGAGTTCGACTTCCCGTGGGGATGGGGAGAGCTCGAGGGGATCGCCAACCGCACCGACTTCGACCTGCGCGCCCACGCCGAGCACTCAGGCCAGGACCTCTCGTACTACGACCAGGAGCACGACCGGCGCTACGTCCCCCACGTCATCGAGCCGGCCGCGGGCGCCGACCGGGCCACCCTCGCCTTCCTCCTCGCCGCGTACGCCGAGGAGGAGGTGTCCGGGGAGCGGCGCACCGTCTTGCACCTCGACCCCCGCCTCGCCCCCATCAAGGTCGCCGTCCTGCCCCTCTCGCGCCACGAGCGGCTCCTCCCTGTCGCCGAGGAGATCGCCGCCGGACTGCGGCCCCAACTGATGGTCGACCTCGATTCCGCGGGGTCCATCGGGCGCCGCTACCGTCGTCAGGACGAGGTGGGCACCCCGTGGTGCGTCACCATTGACTTTGAGACCCTCGATGACAAGGCCGTCACCGTGCGCGACCGCGACACCATGCACCAGGACCGGGTACCGGTCGACCAGCTGAGTACCTACCTGCGAGAGCGGCTCCCGTGAGCGACGACAGCCACTACGAGCTGCTCGGTGTGGACGCCGGCGCGGCGAAGGACGACATCCGGACCGCCTATCAGGAGAAGCTCGCCAACGTGCGCGCCGCGCGGACCAAGGAAGAGGAGACGAAGCGGCCCTCCGAGGACGTCCTGCGCACCGCACGCGACGAGGAAGCCCGGCTGCGCTCTGCGTGGCAGGTCCTCAGCGACCCGGTTCAGCGGGGCCGCTACGACGAGCGGGTCGGTGTCAACGGCGCCCGCCCGGCCGACGTGGACGGTGACGACGCCGACGGTGACGACGTCGACGGTGACGACACCGCGCCGGAGTCCGTGCCGGCCACGAAGCGGCCGCGCCGCCCGCCGCCCGCGCCACTGCCGATGGCCGAGGGTCTCGAGATCCCGTCGACCGGCCGGCGCGTCACCGCGGCGCTGATCGACGTCATCACCATGGCTGCGCTCTGGGCGTTCATCTTCTACCCGGTCACGCTCGGTGCTGGCCTCACCAAAGGGGTGCCCTACCTGATCACCGAGGTCGGGTCGATGGAGTTCGTCTTCCTCGTCTACCTCATCCTCCCGATCTATTTCCGAGGCCAGACGCTCGGCAAGCGATACACCTACACGATGGTCGTCGACCGGGCCACGGGTGATCTCCCGAGCATGAGTGCGATCATCCGCCGCTACATCATCCCGGCCGCCGCCTGGGCGCTGCTCTTCGTGTCCGGGGCCCTGCTCGCACTCATCTACGCCACCTCGTTCCTGTTGAACCGCGACCAGGTATCCCTCGCCGACCGGTTCGCCAAGACCGCGGTGGTCATCGCTCGGTACAAGCCGGTCCGCCCGGTCTGACCATCGCCGCCGGTAACCCCCTGGCGGCACGCCGAGTCGGCATCAGTAGGCTCGGAGGAACATCGCAAGAGGAGGTCGCGTGCAGTTCGTCCATGCGTTCGAGGAGGGCTCGAAGGAGCAGAAGTACCTGCTCGGCGGCAAGGGCGCCAACCTCGCTGAGATGACCAACCTCGGCCTCCCCGTCCCCCCCGGGTTCACCATCACCACCGAGGCCTGCAACGCGTTCATGGCCGGTGCCAACACGCTGCCCGACGGCCTCCTCGACGAAGTCGCAGCGCGCCTCGCCGAGCTCGAGACCAAGATGGGCAAGCGGCTCGGCGACGACGCCGACCCGCTCCTCGTCTCGGTGCGCTCCGGCGCGCCGTTCTCGATGCCGGGGATGATGGACACCGTGTTGAACCTCGGGCTCAACGACGTCTCCGTCCATGGCCTCGCCAAGCAGACCAACAACGACCGGTTCGCGTACGACTCGTACCGGCGGTTCGTGCAGATGTTCGGCAAGATCGTCCTCGACGTGCCCGGCGACCGCTTCGAGGCCGCGCTCGAGGCGCTTCGGGACCGAAGGGGTGTCAAGACCGACCCGGAGCTCGGGGCCGAGGACCTGGTCGGTCTCGTCACGACGTTCCAAACGATCGTGCACGACATCGCCGGCGTCGAGTTCCCCCAAGACCCGACCGAGCAGCTCCGCTATGCCATCGAGGCCGTGTTCAAGTCCTGGAATGGACGTCGCGCCCGCGACTACCGAAAGTTCGAAGGAATCCCCGACGAGCTCGGTACCGCGGTGAACGTCCAGTCGATGGTGTTCGGCAACAAGGGCGACGACTCCGGGACGGGCGTGGCGTTCACCCGCGACCCCGCCACCGGCGAGCGCCGGCCCTACGGTGACTTCCTCGCCAACGCCCAGGGCGAGGACGTCGTGGCCGGCATCCGGGTCACCGAGCCTCTCGACGACATGGCCACCAACTTCCCGGAGCCGCACCGCCAGCTCCTCGAGTCCATGCAACGCCTCGAGCAGCACTACCGAGACATGTGCGACATCGAGTTCACGATCGAGCAGGGCCGCCTCTTCCTGCTCCAGACCCGGGTCGGCAAGCGCACCGCGGCGGCCGCCTTGCGCATGGCGGTCGAGATGCAACATGACGGGCTCATCGACAAGCGCGAAGCGGTGCTGCGCGTGCAGCCGGCCCAGCTCGACCAGCTCCTCCATCCTCAGTTCGACCCTGCGGCGCGCTACGAGGTGCTCACCAAGGGCCTGAACGCCTCTCCCGGCGCCGCGGTGGGCAAGGTGTGCTTCACCGCCGATGACGCGCAGGCCCTGCGCGAGCGGGGCGAGCGAATCATCCTCGTCCGGCCCGAGACGTCGCCCGACGACCTGCACGGCATGATCGCCGCGGAAGGGATCCTCACCTCTCGCGGCGGCCTGGTCAGCCACGCCGCGGTGGTCGCGCGCGGGATGGGCAAGCCCGCGGTGTGCGGCGCGTCCGAGCTCGAGGTCCACGTCGACCAGGGCCACCTCGTCGTGCAGGGAACGACCGTGCGGGCGGGGGATGTGATCTCGATCAACGGCTCGACCGGTGAGGTGGTGCTCGGCGCGGTGCCAGTCATCACGCCCGAGCCCACCGGCCCGTTCGAGACCATCCTCAGCTGGGCCGACGAGTTCCGGCGCCTCGGGGTTCGCACGAACGCGGACCTGCCCCACGACGCCACGGTGGCGCGCCGATTCGGTGCCGAGGGGATCGGCTTGTGCCGCACCGAGCACATGTTCCTCGGTGACCGGCTCCCGCTCGTGCAGCGCTACATCCTGGCTGCCGACGCGGTCGAGGAGCAGCGCGCCCTGTCGGAGCTCGAAGCGCGCCAACGCGAAGACTTCGTCGGGATCCTCGAGGCGATGGACGGCCTGCCGGTCACGGTGCGGCTCCTGGACCCGCCCCTCCACGAGTTCCTGCCCAACATCGAGGATCTGCTCGTCCGGGAGGCCCGCGGCGAGCTCGACGACGTTGGGCGTCAGCTGCTCCACGCCGCGCAGCAATGGCGGGAGGTCAACCCGATGCTCGGCACCCGCGGGGTTCGCCTCGGCATCATGCGACCCGAGCTCTACCGGACCCAGGTGCGGGCGTTGTTCGAGGCCGCGATGGAACGCAAGCTGGCCGGGGGCGATCCCCGCGTCGAGGTCATGATCCCACTCGCGGTGACCGAGCCCGAGCTCGCGCTCGCGGTGTCGTGGGTGCGCGAGGTGGCCGAGGAGATCGCGACCGCCACCTACGGCGCCGGCGGGTTCGACTACGCGGTGGGGACGATGATCGAGACCCCGCGCGCCGCGCTGGTCGCTGGCGAGGTGGCGCGCGTGGCCGAGTTCTTCTCGTTCGGGACCAACGACTTGACCCAGATGACCTATGGCTTCTCGCGCGACGACATCGAGGGCCGGTTCATGCCCCGCTACCTCGAGCTGAAGCTCCTGCCCGCCAACCCGTTCGAGACCCTCGACGTCGAAGGGGTCGGCGTGCTCGTCGAGATGGCCGTCGAGCGGGGACGGGCGGTGCGCCCCGACCTCAAGCTCGGGATCTGCGGCGAGCACGGGGGAGACCCGGCGTCGGTGGCGTTCTGTCACCGGGTCGGCCTCGACTACGTCTCGTGCTCCCCGTACCGGGTGCCGCTCGCCCGTCTGGCTGCTGCCCACGCCGCGCTCGAATCGAGCGGTTCGGGCGCCACCGCGTGAGCACCCCCGCGCTGGACGCGCGGGGCGTCACCGAGTTCCTCGACGAGATCTGGCCTGGCGTCACCGACACCCTCGTCATCGAAGCGGTCACGGACCGCCACGCTCGGGTTCGGATGGTGGTGCCACCCGAGCGGCTCCGCCCGGGTGGGATCGTGAGTGGTGCGACCCTGATGTCGCTCGCCGACACCGCGGTGTGGGTCGCCGTGCTCGGCGTGGTCGGTCGGGTGGCGATGGCGGTGACCGCCGACCTCACGATGCATTTCCTGCGCCCCGCCCCGCCGGGCGACGTCATCGGCGAGGCGCGGCTCTACAAAGTGGGACGCCGCCTCGCCACCGGCGACGTGCTCGTCTACGCCGACGGTGACCCCGAGCCGGTCGCGCACGCGGTGGTCACCTACGCGATCCCACCCGCGACGCCGTAGCGGCGGCGTCGCACCCGACCGGTACCCTCCTCTCTATGGACACCGTGCCGGGAATCCTCGGCGCCGACGGGCGATCCGACGCCGAAACCGGCGGGGTCGGGCACGCCCACCCCGGGGCCCGGGCGCTGGTCGGACGAGCCCCCCGGCTCCGGGAGGACCGGGAGGCGCAGCTCGACGCCATGCTCGCCCCCGGCGCCACGCGGCCCATCGGGGCGGGGGACCGGGCCCGACCCGAGGCACCCGACCGGTACCGGCTGTGCTTCGAGCGGGACCTCGACCGGGTGAAGCACTCCCGCCCCTGGCGGCGCCTGGCGGGCAAGTGCCAGGTCTTCATCGCGCCCGAGGACGACCACCTCCGGACCCGCCTCACCCATGCGGTCGAGGTGGCCCAAGTCGCGACCGGGATCGCGCGGGCCGTGGATCTCTGCCTCCCCCTCACCGAGGCGATCGCGCTGGCCCACGACTGTGGTCACGGACCAGCCGGGCACGCGTCAGAGGAGGCGTTCTCGCCCTACCTGCCCGATACCGGCTACGACCACGCCGTCTACGGCGCCGAGGTGACCCTCGCGCCGCTCAACTTGTGCCGCGAGACGCTCGACGGGGTCCGCAACCATTCGTGGCGCCGGCCCCCGCCGATGACACCCGAGGGCGAGGTCGTGGCCTGGGCCGACCGCATCGCCTACGTCTGTCACGACTTCGACGACGCGGTCCGAGCCGGGATCCTCGTCCCCGACGAGCTGCCCGCGGAGGTCCGCTCCGTCGTCGGAACTCGGCCGTCGCATCAAGTCGAGACGTTCGTCCTCGCCGTCCTCGACGCCATCGACCGCACCGGTCACGTCGGAATGACCGAACCCGCCGCGTCGGCGCTGCTCGCCTTCCGGGACTTCAACTTCGAGCAGATCTACCTGCGCCCGGCCGCCCGCCGCCAAGCCGAGCGGGTCGTGCGGCTCCTCCGCGGGCTCGTCGAACGGTTCGCCGACGCCCCCCGGCTCCTCGCCGAGGGCGGCGGACCCAACGTCGAGTCCAGCTCGCCCGAAGCGACCGCGCTCGCGGTGCGCTACGTCAGTGGGATGACCGACCGGTACGCGCTCGGGCTCGGCGTCGAGCTGCTCGGATGGCGCCCCGAGGACCTACCGCGGGGCGTCTGAACGTCCGTCCGCCCGCGGCGCCGTAACCTGAGCCGCGATGGGGATCCTCGACGAGGATGTTGCGCGAGTTCGAGAGTCGACCGACCTGGTCGCGGTGGCCGGCGATCACGTCGCGCTCAAACGGGTCGGGCAGCGCTGGATGGGCCTCTGCCCGTTCCACCAGGAGAAGACACCGTCGTTCTCGGTCAACCCGGTACTTGGCCTCTGGTTCTGCTTCGGATGCCAGCGATCCGGCGACGCCATCACCTTCGTACGTGAGGTCGAACACCTCGACTTCGTCGAGGCAGTCGAACGTCTCGCGCAACGGGCCGGGATCACGCTGCGCTACGACGACCGGCGCGCCGCTCAGGACCGGTCGCGCAAAGCCCGCCTCACCGAAGCCGTCCGGGCCGCCATCGAGTTCTACGAGCCCCTGCTCCTCGAGGCGCCCGAAGGCGGCGCGGCGCGCAAGCACCTCCGCGCGCGCGGCTTCGACGGCGACGCCGCCCGACGCTTCCAGCTCGGGTGGGCACCCGACGGATGGGATCCGCTGAGCCGTCACCTCCAACAACGCGGCTTCGCCCGCGACGACGTCGTCGACGCCGGACTGGGCTTCGTGAACCGGACCAACCGACTCCAGGACCAATTCCGCTCCCGCCTCCTGTTCCCGATCTTCGACGCTCGAGGGGAGCCCGCCGGCTTCGGCGGGCGCGCCCTGGGCGACGAACAGCCCAAGTACAAGAACTCGCGCGAGTCCGCCATCTATCAGAAGAGCCGCCTGCTCTACGGCCTCAACTGGGCGAAAGGCGAGATCGTGGCCCGCGGCGAGGTCGTGATCTGCGAGGGCTACACCGACGTGATGGGACTCGCGCTGGCCGGCGTGCCGAACGCCGTCGCGACCTGCGGCACCGCCCTCGCCGACGACCACTTCCAGGTGCTCAAGAACCTGGCCCGCCGAGTGACGCTCGCCTACGACGCCGACGCGGCCGGGCAGGGCGCCGCCGAACGCTGGTACCGCTGGGAGCAGGAATACGAGATCCAGCTCCGCGTCGCTGACCTCCCACCCGGCCAGGACCCCGGCGAGCTCTACCACCGAGATCCGGCCCGTCTTCTCCAAGCCCTCGAGCAGGCCCAACCCTTCTTGCAGTTCCGAATCAGCCGGGCGGTCGCCGGTGCCGACCTCGCCACCCTCGAGGGACGGGCCCGAGCCGGCGCGCAGGCGGCCGGCATCATTGCCGAGCACCCGAACGAGCTGGTGCGCGACCAGTACGTCATGCAGCTCGCCGGCGCGCTCGACATCGACGCGGACCGTCTCCGCGAGGAAGTCGCCCGAGCCCAACGGGCACCCCGCCGCCGAACCGGTGCCGCACCCTCCGAACCGGAGCCGCCCCCACCCGCCGAGCGTCGCGTGATCCTGCCCCGAGAGCGCGACCTGCTCCGCTGGGCGATCCACCAACCCCAGCTCGTCGCCGACTGGCTCGACGAGATGCTCTTCCAAGACCCGACGGCACGCGCCGCCTACCACCAGCTCGCGAACACCCCGTCGTTCGCCGACGCGCTCGCGGGAAGCGACCCCGACGTGCGCGCCCTCCTCGAACGCCTCGCGGTCGAGGAACCCGGAGACGACGACGAACCCGAAACGCTACGCGCCCGGCTGCTGACCGTCGCGGTCGAGCCCGTCGCGCAACGCGCGATCGACGCGCTCGCCGAGCGCGACCAGTTGGCGGCCGGGGCCAGCCGAGACCTCGACGAGCTGCAGAACGCGCGCACCGGCGACTGGGAGCGCGCCGAACGGGCCGCACGACGGTTGCTACAGTGGCTTGTGCTCGAACGCGGGGGAGCCGCAACGTGACGCCGCCCCGCGGCGGCGCCGCGGCGCCCGTCGAACCCGACCTCGACCCCGTCCTCGACGAGCTCGCGACCCGCGCCCGGGAGCGGGGGTCAGTGACTTCGGGGGAGGTCTTCGCCGCCCTCCACACCCTCGAGCCCGAGACCGCCGAACTCGCCGCGATCTATCGCCGGATCGAGGCCCGCGGCATCGCGATCCAAGACGAGATCATCGAAGAGCTCGAGCTCGAGGACGCCCAACGACGCGACGACCCCAACGACGCCCACCGAGGCCGTCGCCCCGAGGCCAACCGGAGGGGCGCCGTGGCGCGTCCAGGCGACGCCACCGCGCCGCGCCCGGCCCGGATCCGCCGCGACGTCGCCTCGGTGTTCGACGGACCCGCGACCCGCGGCGACCGGGGGGGCGAAACCGGCAGCTTCGACCCCGTCCGCATGTACCTCAAGGAGATCGGGAAGGTTCCGCTCCTCACCGCGCCACAGGAGGTCAACCTCGCCCGCCGCATCGAGGCGGGTGTGCTGACCAGCGAACGTCTCGAGTCGGCCACGATGAGCGCCGAGCAGCGGGCCAGCGAGCTGGCCAATGTCGAGGACGGCGAGCTCGCCAAGCATCAGCTGACCGAAGCGAACCTGCGCCTCGTCGTCTCGATCGCCAAGCGCTACGTCGGGCGCGGCATGGCGCTGCTCGACCTCGTCCAGGAGGGCAACCTTGGACTGATGCGTGCAGTCGAGAAGTTCGACTACACGAAGGGATTCAAGTTCTCGACCTACGCGACGTGGTGGATCCGCCAAGCCATCACCCGCGCCATTGCCGATCAGGCGCGCACCATCCGCATCCCGGTGCACATGGTCGAGACCATGAACAAGGTCCTGCGGGTCCAGCGTCAGATGCTCCAAGAGCTCGGTCGGGAACCCACCGTCGAGGAGGTCGCCCAGAAGGTCGACCTCACACCGGACAAGGTGCGGGAGATCCAGCGGATCTCCCAGGAGCCGCTGTCGCTCGAGACGCCAGTCGGCGAGGAGGACGACAGCTCGCTCGGCGACTTCGTTCCCGACTCCACCGCCCCCGAACCGACCGAGGAAGCCGAGCAGCAAGGTCTCAAGGAAGAGATCACCCGAGCCCTCGAGGAGCTCAACGAGCGAGAACGCGAAATCATGCGGCTCCGCTTCGGCCTCGACGACGGCCAACCCCACACCCTCGAGGAAGTCGGCCGCCGGTTCAAAGTCACACGCGAGCGGATCCGCCAAATCGAATCGAAGACCCTCGCCAAGCTCCGCCACCCAACCCGATCCCAGCGGCTCCGCGCGTACCTCGACGGCGCGTGACCTGAGGCATGATCGGACGGGGCCGTAGCTCAGTGGTCAGAGCAGGGGACTCATAATCCTTCGGCCGCAGGTTCGATCCCTGCCGGCCCCACCGCTGCCGGCCCCACCGCCCAGCGCCGCATGGGTGAGCGAACCCGCCCTCGAGCGCGCTGCGCAGCGGGGCTTCGCCCGGCGCGCTCCGAGCCGACCTGGCCTGATGGGACGCACCCACCCGGGCCGCCTCGAGGTCCTGGTCGGCGCGAGCAGCAGGGGGCCAGCCGCGGGGTACGGAGGGTCGCGTTTGGAGTTACGGCGCGGCGGTGGACGCGCGGAACTGCCAGACCGGACGACGAGCCGGTCCCCGGCCCGCGAGGTCGAAACGTGCGCACGCTCTGGTGGCGTCGGTTCGTGACCGCCCAATGGCGAGGTCCTACGCTCGACGGGTCGAGCGCGCTCGAGCCTGGTCATCACGGCCGGTTCTCGAGTTGGCGCCGCGGCGCGACTGCTCGCCCCCGCAGGGGCGCGCCGGGAAGGAACGCTCTTTGTTGGATCTGGGAATCGCCGCCGCTGTGTTCCCGGTCATCTTCATCGGCGAGCTGCCAGACAAGACGATGTTCGCATCGCTCGTCATGGCATCGCGGGGTCGCCCGCTGGCGGTGTGGCTCGGTGCCGCGGGGGCCTTTCTCCTCCACGTGGCGATCGCCACGACCGTCGGGGTCGGACTCTTCGCGGTCCTACCGCACCGAGCCCTAGAAGCGGTGGTGGCGGCCCTGTTCGCAGCGGGGGCCGTGTATGCCTATGTCGAGGGCAGCCGGGGCGAGACCGTCCCGGTCACCCGTGAGGTTGGGACGCACCGCCGGGTTGTCGTCACCGCCTTCGTGGTCATCTTCTTGGCTGAGTGGGGAGACCTCACCCAGATCCTCACCGCCAACCTCGCGGCTCACTACCACTCGCCCCTGAGCGTGGGGCTCGGAGCCTTGCTCGCGCTGTGGTGCGTCGCCGGGCTCGCCGTGGTCAGCGGCCAGAGCCTCCTTCGCATCTTTCCGATCCGCGCCGTGCGGCGCCTCACCGCGGTGGTGCTGCTCGTGCTCGCCGGCGTGGCGGCAGCAGCGGCGATCTGGGGTTGAACGCCCCCGCTCCACCGCGCCGACCCGCGTCGGTACCGCCCCGGTCTGTGTGCCGCCGGGTCGGGGCGCCGGCGGGATCGTCGGTCAGTTCGGAGAGGGAGGCACGACCGCGTCCAACGGCTCGTGACCGCTGCGGAACCGCTCGCGGCTGAGATCCGCCGCGGCCTGCACCTTGGCGAACGGGGTGCGCGCGATGAGTCGACGGATCTGCTCGTAGCGAGCGCGGCCCGCTCGAGCACCGAGGTAGTAGCCGCTGGCGAATCCGAGCACGAGACCGAGTCGAAATTTCACCCCGTCTGCCTACCACCTCCTGAGATCGAACAGGCGTTCCGGATCGCGGTCGGTGCTGCTATTCTGCGACGCGATTCCGGGGTAGCTCAGCTGGCAGAGCGTCCGACTGTTAATCGGATTGTCGCGGGTTCGAGCCCCGCCCCCGGAGCCGGCCGGAGTGCCGACGCCGGTGACCGACGATCACCGGTCACTGCGGATCCTCGGATGGGGTCCCGGCTTCGAGCACCATCGTCGCCGCCCGGTCGGCGGCGGCGCGCACCGCTGGATACGCGGCCGCCAGCCCTGGCGATGGCGCCTCGCGGGCCACGACCGGATTGACGTCGTCGACCCCCAACGCCTCGGAGCGAGCGCGCGCGACGAGGAGTCGAGCGCCGGCCGAGGCGGCGTCGTCCAGCTCCCGGCGCACCAGGGGCTGCCCCGTCACCGCGGCGAGCACCGTGCGCCAGAGCGGGTCCGCCGCTCCCGCCCCGGCGAGCGCGAGTGCCCTCGCGTTGGGCGCCACGAGCTCCAGCGACCGCGCGACGTCGAGCGCGATGCCTTCGAGGAGGGCCCGCGCGAACTCCGGTACTCCGTGGGCTGCGGTCACGCCGAGGAACGCGGCGTGGACGCTGGGTTGCCACCACGGCGCTCGGGCACCCTGCAGCCAGGGCAGCGCGAGGAGGCCGTTCGCGCCGACGGGCGCCCCGGCCGCGGCCGCGAGGAGCTGGTCGGGTGGCTGTCCGGTGAGGCGGCCGAGCCATTCGAGGGCTGCGCCGGCGGCCGAGAGTCCCGCTTCGACGAGAAATCCGTCGAGGGGTCCGACCGACACCTGGGCGATCGAGGGGAGCGTCTCGACCGGGCCGGGATGGGGTGTCGAGACGTTCGCGGTGGTTCCCCAGGACACCGAGGCGGTGCGGGCGTCCGCTCCGACGCCGAGCGTCTCGCACGCCCGATCGCCCGCCCCGAGGATGAGGTCCGCCCCGGGTGGCAGCCCGGCCTCGTTGGGCGTCCGGACGGGCCGGAGCTCGACGGGGGACGCCACCGCCGGGAGCCGCTCGGCGAGGGCCGGGTCGCCGAGGAGGCCACCGCGCAGCGTGTACAGGCCGGTGCGCGACGCCAGGGTCGGGTCGGTGCGTACGGAGCCGGTCAGCTGTGCCGCGACGAGGTCGCGTGGCGCGAGCACCCACGCGGCGTCGCGGAACTGGTGCGCCAGGTGCGCGCGTGTCCAGGCGATCTTCGCCGCGCAGCAGCCCGGTCCGAGTACGACGCCGGTCTGGCGGCGGAACTCGACGGGGTCGCCGAGGGAGCGTGCTTCGTCGATCGCCCGAGTGTCAGACCACAGGATTCCGGGCGTCAGCGGTCGCAGCTCGTCGTCGAAGCAGGCGAACGTCTCCCGTGCGGCCGAGCAGCCGACCGTGTCGATCTGCGCGTAGGCGGTCGGGACCTGGCCTTGCAGCATCCGGCAGGCCTCGAGGACGGCCTGCCACCAGTCGTCGGGGTCCTGTTCCGCGTGGCCCGCGGCCGGGTGCGACGTTTCGACCGGGACGCGAACGAGCGAGACGAGGTCGGGCCCCGACCACAGCGCGGCTTTCGTCGCGCTGGTGCCGAGGTCGAGGGTGAGGATCGTCACATTCCGGCGAGGGAGCGAACGACCTTGGCGAGCGCGGAGAAGTCCTCCCGGCCGTAGCCGGCTTCGCTCGCCGCTCCCAGGATCTGACGAACCAGGCCCGAGGTCAGCAGCGGGGTGCGCTGCTGCGCGGCGTAGCCGATCGCGAGATCGAGATCCTTCGCCATGAGGTCGGTCATGAAGCCCGGCTTCCACCCGTTGGACGCCGGGCTGTCCGCCACGACCCCTTCGGCGGGCAGGCGGGTCCGAACCGCGACGCAGTCGCCGGTCGCGTGCGTGAGGACCTCGTAGAGCTGGGCCAGGTCGACGCCGGACTTGGCCGCCATGACGGTGGCCTCGGCCGTGGCGAGCATCTGGGCGGCGTAGATGAGGTTGTTGCACAGCTTCACGACTTGGCCCATGCCCGGCCCGCCGACGTGGACGATCAGGCCGGCGAACGGCTCGAGCGCCGGTCGGGCTGCCGCGAGGACCGCCGCGTCGCCACCGACCATCAAGGTGAGGGCCCCCCGCTGGGCTCCCGCCGTGCCACCCGACAGTGGCGCCTCGAGGTATTGGGCGCCGGTCGCGGTGACGCGCTCATGCTGCGCCCGTTCGACCGCCGGGTCGATGGTCGAGGTGTCCACGACGACGTGGCCGGCGCCCAGCGCGGGGAGCGCGGCGTCGAGCACCTGGACCACGTCGGGGGAGTTGGGGACGCACAGGATCGTGACCTCGCTGGCCTCGACCACGCCGCGCGCGTCGACGCCGTCGTGCGCCCCGAGCGCGAGGGCCTCGTCGATCGGCCCGCGGCGGCGCGAGGTCACGGTCACGTCGTGGCCGGCCTCGACGAGGTGGCGCGCCATCGGGAGCCCCATCGCTCCCAATCCGATGAACCCGACCCGCATCGTGTCCCCCTTCGCCGGGCGTTTGACGGTACCAGTCGACCTTCCTACGGTAAGCGCCGCCATGACCCCGGGAGCGACCTCGTCCAGCCTGCTCTTCGTGACGCAGGTCGCGCCCTACTCGGACGGTCCGGCGGGGGTCCACGGGGTGCTGGACCAGGCGGCGGTCGGGGTCGCGGAGTGCGCGGAGCTGGCCGGGCTGGCCGCGACACGGATCGACGACGTCCGCGACCTGGAAGCCGCCGCGCTCGAGGAGGCTCGAGCGCTCGCGTTGTTCACCATCGGCGAGACCCCATGGTCGGCGTCGCAACGCGACACGATCGCTCACCGGATGCGGGCCGGAGACCTGGCGCTCGTGGCCATCCACTCGGCGACCGACGCCTGCTACGGCTGGGACGACTACGGGCGTCTCGTGGGGGCCCGCTTCGACGGCCATCCGTGGACCCAGGCCGTGGACGTGGCCGTCGAGGACGCCGACCATCCCGCGACCCGCCATCTCGGTGGCTCCTGGCGCTGGCACGACGAGGTGTACCAGTTCCGAGACCTGCGCCCCGACGCGCGGGTGCTGCTGCGCGTCCCACTCGAGCAGCTCGACCTCGGGGCGAGCGGCGCGAAGCAGCCCCCGTTCGGCTTCCCGCTGTCCTGGTGCTTCACCGAGGGCGAGGGACGCGTCTTCTCCACGAGCCTGGGGCATTTCCCCGCCGCGTGGGAGAGCCCGGCCTACCTTCGACACCTCGCGGGTGGGATCGGCTGGGCGGTCGACGCCGTCGAGTGATGCGGGTCCGTCGCCGGTCGGCGATGAGCCGGGCGCGCCCGCCACGGTCGGTCGGCGGCGGGCGGCGCCGCGTAGGGTGCCGGCATGTTCGAGGCTCGACTCGAAGCGCTCGGTGTTCGTCTCCCGGGCCCCTTCCCTCCCCACGACCCGCTCGACGCGGTCGTCATCCACGGGGGGAGCGCGCGGACGTCGGGGTGCCTGCCTCGTGACGAGGCGGGCCATTTCCCGGTGGGGCTGCTGGGCCGGGACCTCACCATCGCCGACGGTGTCGCGTCCGCCGAGCGCTGCGCGTGGAACGCGGTCTCGTTGCTGCGCGCCGCGCTCGGCAGCCTCGACCGGATCGAACGGGTGCTCACCCTGAGCGTGTTCATCGCCTGCGTGGACGGCTTCGCCGAGCAGCCTCAGGTTGCCGACGGGGCGAGCCACGCGCTGGTCCGCCTGTTCGGGGACGCCGGCCGACACTCCCGCTCGGCGATCGGCGTCGCGGCGCTGCCCCGCAAGGCGCCCGTCGAGGTCGAAGTGACGGTTGCGCTGCGAAGGGAAGGGTGATGGGTCTCCGCATCACGGTCATCGGTGGTGGCAGCTACCAATGGGTACCGAAGCTCCTCGTCGACGCGGCGAACATGCCGGTGCTGCACGACGCCGAGTTCTTCCTCCAAGACATCGACCCGGTCCCGCTGCCCAAGATGGCCGCGCTCGTCGAGCACCTCGCCGAGCGTCGACACCTCGGGATGACCGCGCAGATCACCACCGACCGGCGGGCCGCGCTCGAAGGCGCCGACTACGTGATCGTCAACATCTCGACCGGCGGGTTCGAGTCGATGCGCCACGACCTCGAGATCCCGGCCCGGTACGGGATCCGCCAGTCGGTGGGCGACTCGGTGGGGCCGGGCGGGATCCTGCGCTCGCTGCGCAACATCCCCATCTTCTTGGAGATCGCACGCGACATGGAGGAGATCTGCCCGACCGCGTGGATGCTGAACCTCACCAACCCCATGACCGCGATCTGCCGGGCCGTGACTCGCACCTCGCGCATCGAGACGGTCGGGCTGTGCCACGAGATGATGGGGGCGCAGTTCGCCCTCAGCCTCCTGTTGGAGCGCAGCTTCTTGGAGATCACGCCGACCGTCGCCGGCGTCAACCACCTTCCGGTGATCACGAAGCTCGACGCAGGCGGCGACGACGGGCTCGCCCTCCTCGCCGACCTCCTCGACCACGCGGAGGAACGCAACGACGAGATTCTCGAGAGCGACTTCCTCGACGGGCTCGAGGGACACCCCGCGGGCGCCGACGGCCGCTGGCGACGGGGAGACCTCCTGGGCGCTCACCGGGTCAAGTTCGAGCTGTTCCGCCGCTTCGGCGTCCTCCCCGCGGCGGGGGACCGACACCTCGTCGAGTTCTTCGCCGGCTTCTTGACCGAGGAGTCGGGGTGGGGGGAACGCTGGGGCGTGCACCTCACCACGATTGAGCAGCGCGAGGAACACCAACACCAACACGTCGAAGACCTCGACGAGCTACTCGCGAGCGACGAGGTCTCGGAGATGCCGTCCGGTGAGATGGTGGCGCCCGTCATCGCCTGCCACGAACTCAACGTGCCCGGCTGGTTCCCGCTCAACGTCCCGAACCGGGGCCAGGTCCCCGACGTGGCCCTGGACGCGGTGGTCGAGAGCATGTGCGTCGTGGACGGGGCGGGGGTCAAGGGGCGCGACGTCGCCCCCGTTCCCCTCGCGTTGGCCGAGACGCTGCATCGGGTCAGCACCTCCCAGGAGCTCACCGTGGAAGCCGCGATCAGCGGCGACCGGGAACGGGTCCTCGAAGCGATGCTCGTCGACCCGCTCGCCGGGCGGATCGACTACGACGCGCTGGTGGCCATGACCGACGAGATGCTCGCGGCCACCCAGCGATGGCTCCCGCAGTTCACGTAGTCGACGTGCGGACGCTGGTTGTCGAACGCTCGACGGTCCGGATCTACGAGACCGATGAGGATCTTGGTCGCGACGCGGCCGCGGACGCCGCGGCCGCGATCCGCGCCGCGGTCGAGGCTCGGGGCCACGCCAACGTGATGTTCGCGACTGGGAACTCGCAGTTCGCCTTCCTCGACGCGCTGACCGCCCGCACCGACGTGGACTGGCCGGCCGTGGTCGGGTTCCACATGGACGAGTACGTCGGGATCGACCCCGACCATCCTGCGTCGTTCCGGCGTTACTTGCGCGAGCGGCTGGTGGAACGCACGCATCCAGGCGCGTTCCACTACGTCGAGGGCGACGCCGCCGACCCCGAGCACGAGTGCGTCCGCTACGCCGCGCTGCTCCGCGAGCAGCCGCTCGACCTGTGCTGCTTGGGGGTGGGCGAGAACGGTCATCTCGCCTTCAACGATCCGCCCGTCGCCGACTTCGACGACCCGCGTGACGTCAAGGTTGTGGCGCTCGACGAGGCCTGCCGACGCCAACAGGTGGGCGAGGGCCACTTCGCGACGCTCGACGACGTGCCACCGTCCGCGATCACGGTCACCATCCCCGCGCTGCTGCACGCTCGCCGGATGCAGGCCGTGGTCCCCGACGCCCGCAAGCGCGCCGCGATCCACGCCGCGCTGACCGGCCCGGTCACCACTGCGTGTCCCGCGTCGGCCTTGCGGACCCACCCCGATGCCACCCTCTACCTCGATGAGCACTCCGCCGCCGGGTTGGCGACGTGAGGTCACTCGAGCTCCCCGTCGTCACGTTCCCGAGCCCCGCCGAGCTCGCCCGCCGTCTGCCCCGCCTGCTCGCCGGGATCGTGGTGCTGTCGTCCGGGATCGCGCTGCTGTTGCAGGCCCGCCTCGGGGTCGACGCCTACGACGTGTTGCACCAGGGGCTCGCCAAGCTGACCGGGCTCAGCTTCGGGACGGTCGTCGTGCTGGTGGGGCTGGTAGTCCTGGTCTTCTGGATCCCAGTGGGCCAGCGCTTCGGGCTCGGCACGATCGTGAACACGCTGACGGTCGGGCCACTCGTCGACCTCGCCCTGCGGGTCGTCCCCGCGCCCGGGCCGCTGGTCTGGCGCTGGCCGATGCTGCTCGGCGGCATCCTGCTCGCAGCCCTCGGCACCGGCCTCTACATCGGCGCCGGGCTCGGCCCGGGACCCCGCGACGGGCTGATGACCGGGCTGGCAGCCAAGGGCCACCCGCTGTGGGCGGTCCGCATGGCGCTCGAGCTCAGCGCCCTGACCGGGGGCTGGCTGCTGGGCGGCGACGTCGGAGTCGGCACGGTCCTGTTCGCGCTCAGCATCGGGCCGTTGACCCACTGGTTCCTTGCCCGGCTCCATCTCGGCGTCGGAGTGCCCGACCGCGACCCCGTGGCGAGCGGTGCGGTGTGACGATCCAGGTCGGCGTGATCGGCACCGGATTCGGCGCACGCGTCGTCGCGCCCGTCTTCGCGGCGACGCCAGGATGCCGGGTCGTCGACGTCGTCTCCGCCCGCGACGACGCGGGCGTCGTCAGCCTCTGCGAGAACGTCGACGTGGACCTGATCTGCGTGCATTCACCCCCGTTCCTGCACGCCTCGCACGTGCGCCGCGCGATCAGCACCGGCCACGCGGTGCTGTGCGACAAACCGTTCGGGCTGGACGCCAACCAGGCCCAGACGCTGCTCGCCGCGGCCGAGGCCGCCGACTGCCTGCATCTGGTCAACTTCGAGTTTCGCTGCGATCCGACGCGTGCGCTCGTGCGCGACCTGATCGCCGACGGGACGATCGGCGAACCGGAGCACGTGCAGTGGACGCATCTCTCGGCGGGTTCCCGCCAGCCCCTCCGAGCCCACGGCTGGCTGTTCGATCGCCAGGCCGGCGGCGGATGGATCGGGGCGTGGGGATCCCACGCGGTCGATTTCCTGCGGTGGGCGTTCGGAGACGTGGTGGAGGCGACCGCCCGCTGTCGCACCACGATCGCGGAGCGGCCCGACGCCGCCGGGCACGCGCAGCGCTGTGACGCCGAGGACGGGTTCAACGCCACGCTGCGACTGACCGGCGACGTCACCGTCGCGATCGACTCGAGCTTCGCGGCACCGGTCAGCCTCGCCCCGCGCCTCGTCATCGTCGGGCGGGAGGGCGTCCTGGAGTGCGTCGCCGACGCCCGCGTCGTGGTGCGCAGCGCCGATGGGCGCCGCCGCGAGTTCGAGACCGCCGTCGACGGCGACCGGCACCTCGAGCCGATGCGGCGCTGGGCCGAGGTGGTGCGCGACACCGTCCACGACGGGATCGGCCCGGTCGGGGCGCCGACGTTCGCCGACGGGCTGGCCTGCGCCCGGGTGCTGGACCAGCTACGCGCCGGCGGCGCGTGAGAACAGCTTCGACCAGCCCGGTGCGCTGACCCCGATCGTCTCCAACCGGGCCTGGGCCTCTCGCATGGCCTCCTCGGCGTCGGGCCATCCGAGCCGCGCCGCCCCATGGGCTCGAGCGAGGCGGGTGACCGCCTGGTCGAGACGTGCCTCGGTCGCGTCGCTCAGCGCCACCACCTCGTCGAAGGCCGCTTCGACGTCCGGTGCGCCGAGCTGCAAGCGGGCGAAGGCCCCGGCGAGCCCGTGCTGGATCTGGTCGAGGTACGTGCCGCGCCCCCGGGCGGCGTCGGCGAGGTCGCGAGCCGCTTCGGCTCGACCGCCGGCCGCGCAGCCGAGGGCCAAGCCGGCCGTGATGGCGAGCCGGGACCCGGTGTCGTGCGCCGCGCCGTCGAGGTAGGCGGTGTCGAACTCGGCGAGCGCTTCGGTGACCCGGCCGTCCTGGAGGAGCGCGAGGCCCAGCACGAGGCGCACCGAGGCCGCGAGCTCGTCGTTTTGCTGGTACTGGTCCATGCCGCCGAGGTGCAGGGCGGCGGCGAGCGCGTCGGGGGCGCCGAGGTGGACGAGGACCTGGGCTCGGAGGAGCCGGGTCCACACCAGACCCAGGTCAGCGGGCACGTCGGCGTCGAGGAGGTCCAGCCCGTCGTCGACGCGACCGAGGCAGACCAGGGCCCGCACCAGCGAGGATCGGGCCTGGGTCTGACCCCACTGGTCGCCGATGGCGCTGAACCGGGCCATCGTGTCCTCGGCGAGCGTCACCGCGCGCTGCGAGTCGCCGCGCCAGAGGGCAAGGTTGGCGAGCAGCAAGCAGAGGATCCCGGCGACCCACCGGTTGCCGGTCGTCTCGGTCTCGGGGAGCTGCTCGTAGGCCAGCGCCTCGGCTTCGTCGAGGCGGCCCTGGGTGAAGCGCACCCAGGCCCGGATTCCTTCGCACCAGTTCAGGCCGCCGTAGTCGCCGACCTCGCGGAAGGCGGCGACCGAGCGGTCGAGGCGGTCCTCGGCCCGCTCCGAGTCGGACCGAAAGAACGCGATCGAGGCCAGGTTCTGCAACGCCCACGCCTCGCCGCGTCGGTCACCCGAATCGCGAAACGCTTCGAGGGCCTCCGAGAAGTCGCGGTCTGCGGCCTCCAGCTCGCCGAGGAACATGAAGATCCGGCCCCGGGATCGCAGCGCGTCGGCGGCGCCCCGGTCGTCGCCGAGCGCCCGCCACCGCTCGAGGGCCGCTTCGGCCGTCTCGATCGCTCCCGCGGCGTCCCCGCTCATCTGACGGATGTCGGTGAGCACGGTGAGGGCCCGTGCCGTGGTGCGCTCGTCGGGCTCGTCGTCGAGGATCTCCTCGACGACGGTCCGCGCCGCGGTGATGTCCTGTTGGGCGGTCAGCGCGGTGGCGTATCCGAGGAGGAGCCGCCAGCGGGTCTCGTCCGAGGCGTCGGCGGCCAGCACCGCGAGGGCCTGCTCGAAGAGGCGGCCGGCGCTGGGCCACAGCTCCGCGATCCGGGCCCGGTCCGCGGCGTGCTCGAGGGTGCGAAGCGCCCGCGCGCCCAGATCGGCGGGAACGCCGTCGACCGAACCGAGCTCGCGCAGCAGCAGGGCCGCGGCGCCGTAGTGGTGCGCGACGCGCTCCAAGGTGTTGGTCGCGGCGTCGTCCTCGCCGACGGTGGCCGCGAGCCAGTCGCCGAGCGTCGCGTGGCGCCGAGCCCGTTCCGCCTTGGTGAGCATGCCGTAGGCGACGTCGCGGACGACCTCGGAGGGGAAGCGGAACTCGTCACCGTCGAGGTCGAGCAGCTCGCGGTTGACCAGCCGGTTGAGCGTCGCCGGCGCGTCGTCAGGGCTTCGGGCCGCGACGAGAGCGAGGACGGCATCGAGCGGCCCGCTCGCGCCGACCACCGCGCAGTCCTCGATCACGGCGCGCTCGCCCGGCTCGAGGGTGTCGAGCCGGGCGGTGACGAGCCCCTGCAACGTGGCGGGGAGGCGTTGCGCGCCCCGGGCGTCCAGCCCGGTGGTGCCCGACTCCCGGATCAGCGCCGCGAGCTCCTCGATGAAGAACGGGTTGCCGCCACTGCGCTCCCGCAGGACGTCGATGAGCTCGGGGGTCGCGTCGTCACCGAGCAGCTCTTCGACGAGGCGGGTCACGGCAGTTCCCTCGAGCGGCTCGAGGTTCAGCACCGAGAGGTTGTGGCGCCCCGGCTCGGGTCGCCACCGCTCCTCGAGGTCGGGGCGCGCGGTCGCGACGAGCACGAACGGCAGCGTCCGCAGCGCGCCGAGGAGCCCGTTGACGAGATCGAGCACCAGGTCGTCGGCCCAATGGAGATCCGAGAGCACCAAGATGACCGGCGCCTCCTGCGCGAGGCGTCCGAACAGCGCCTGCCCGGAGCGGAGCGCGTCGTCACGGGCCCGCACCGGGTCGAGGTCCGAGAGCTCCTGGGCGTACCCGAGGAGGAACAGCAGCCCGCGGCCGATGCGGGCCACCTCCGGTTCCTCCACGTTGCGGTGCGCCGCTTTGGCCACCACGTCGTAGACGCGGGTCCGGGCCTCCTCGTGCGATGCGTTTGGTGAGATCTCACAGACCGTCCGGATCGTCTCCGCGATCGGCCACCAGATGTCCTCGCCGTAGGGGACGCAGCGACCCGTGAAGACCCGGGCGCCGTGCTCCTCCTCGGCGTGGCGGGCCACCTCGCTCGCCAGCCGGCTCTTGCCGACCCCGGCACCACCAGTGACGAGGACCAGGTGCGCGCGCTGACGGCTCAACGCGGTGTCGACGATGGCCCGCAACAGTCCGACCTCGGCGTCGCGTCCGACCAGCGGGGTGCGGGCCCGGCGTCGGATCCCGGGTGGCGTCGGGGCGCTGACCGCGTGCCAGGCGTCGACCGGCTCCGAACGGCCCCGCACCGCCAGCGGGCCGAGCGCCTCGTAGTGCACGATGTGTTCGGTGGCGGCGTGGGTCTGGGCCCCGACGACGACCTGTCCCGGCTCGGCCAGGGTTTGGATGCGGCTGGCCGTGTTCACCACGTCGCCCATCGCGGTGTAGTCGCCCCCGGCCCGGAGCGCTCCGACGAGGACCTCGCCGGTGTTGACCCCCACCCGCAGCTCGACGCCCAGGTGACGGTCCTCGCGCAAGGACGCGAGGGTGCGCTGCATGCGCAGCGCACAGCGCACCGCCCGCTCGGCGTCGTCTTCGTGGGCGACCGGGGCGCCGAACAGGGCCAGGAGCGCGTCGCCGACGATCTTGTCGACCTGGCCGCCGTACGCTTCGACGTCGACACACAGCACCTCGAAGCACTCGTCGACCAGGGCCTTCACCTGCTCCGGATCGGAGGCCTCCGAGAAGCCGGTGAACCCGACCAGGTCGGCGAACACCACCGACACGACCCGGCGTTCGTCGTGGCGGGTCACGAGGGCATGACCGCACGACGGACAGAACCGCGCCAGGTCGGGGGCCGCGGCGCCACACGCCGGACAGGTCACCCGCTTAGGTTACGGGTCCGAACCGGCCGGGCCGCCGGCTGATTCCCGCGCCAGTTGGGGTCCGGTGGCGGGCCACGAGGTCCGCCACCAGGCGGGTCACCCGGGAGCGTTCCGCGCCCGCGGCGTACGCGCCGTGGGCGTAGAGGCGCTCGTGGTGGGCGACGAGGTCGGGACGGTGCTCGGCGAGGGAACCCAAGTAGTGCTCGCGCACCCCGGGGCGTAGGTGCAACAGCACCGAGGAGACCGACGGGGCGCCGGCGTCGAGCGCGGCGCGGGCCACCGCCTCGAGCTGAGCAGGGGAGTCCGAGAGTCCCGGGAGGACGGGTGCCACCAGCACGTTGCAGGCCACCCCGGCCTCGTTGAGCCGGGCGACCGCCTCGAGCCGCTGGACCGGTCGGGGTGTCCCCGGCTCGGTGAGGCGCCAGACCTCGTCGTCGAGGGTCCCGACCGACATCGCGCACTCGACCGAGGTGCGCCGGGTCGCCTCGATGAGCAACTCGAGGTCGCGCAGCACCAAGGTGCTCTTGGTGAGGATCGAGAACGGGTTCCGGGCCTCGGTGAGGACCCGCACCAGCCCCTGGGTCAGGCGATACTTGCCCTCGGCCGGCTGGTAGGGGTCGGTGTTGGTGCCCATGGCCACCGAGGCGCCGGCCCAGCGCTTCGGGGCGAGCTCGGCGCGGAGCGCATCGACCGCGTTGACCTTCACGACGATCACCCGGTCGAAGTCGCGGGCCGGATCCAGGCCCAGGTATTCGTGGGTGGGGCGGGCGAAGCAGTACGTGCAGGCGTGGGAGCAGCCCCGGTAGGCGTTGACCGTAAATCGGAACGCGGGCGGCGTGGGGGCGGGAAGCCGGTTGATGATGCGCCGGGCCTCCACGTGAACGAACTGCAGCTCCCGGTACTCGCCCCGTCCCACGACCCGCTCCGGCGCGTCGAACAGCGCGAGCTGGCCTGGGGCGTCCCGGCTGGGCTGGGTCGGCCAGCGCAACCCGACGGGGATGGCCGCACCCTCCACGTCCCCAACTCTATCGAACACCTGTTCGATCTCGCAAGCCGAGCCGCGCTTGGCGGACGGCCTCGTCGGCGCCGACAATAGAGAGGTGACGGCCCTGCCCGACGATGCGGTCCGCGAGCGTCTGGCTCGAGTCCCGGACTGGGAGCGGGCCGACGACGCGATCGTGCGCACCTACGAGCTGGCCTCGTTTCGGGCCGTGATCGAGTTCGTGGTGCGAATCGCCGACGCGGCCGAGGCGGCCAACCACCATCCCGACCTCGACATCCGCTACCGGCGGCTGCGCGTCGCGCTCAGCACCCACAGCGAAGGCGGCATCACCGACCAGGACTTCGCGCTCGCGGCGCAGATCGACGCGGCGGCGCCCTGATGGCGATCATCATCGTGGTCGGTGTCGTCATCGTCGCGCTGTGCGGGGCGCTGCTGCTCATCATCACCCTCGACCCGGGCCCCTCCCCGACCGACGTCGCCATCGCCTACGAGTCGGCCTGGGACCACCTCGACTTCGAGACCCTCTGGACGCTGGCCGGCGACGAGCTGCGCGACGGCCTGGACCGCCAGGAATTCGTGGAGGCCAAGCGCGCCGCCTACGAGCACCAGCCGGGGCTGCGCGGGTTGGCGGAGCAGGTGAGCGTCGACGCCGTCACCGAGGGCCGCAACTTCGCGGTCGTGCGCACCTCGGTCGACCTGCGCGACGGGGGGAGCGCGGCCGACGCGCTGCAGCTCGCCAAGCGCGGCGGCCGGTGGCTCGTCGTGGCCTACCAGCTCGAACCGGACGCCGCCGGGGCCTGAGCTGCTCCGGGGAGTCCGCGACTCCCTCGTACCGGTCGCCGACCAGGTCAGGGCTGAGCCGACCAGCCCCGCCAGTGCTGGACCGTGACGACCAGGCCCGGCCCGGCGGGGGGCCGCTCGGCGTACGCGGCGTACTTGGCGGCCAGCGCGGCGACGAGTGCGTCCGAGACCGGGTCGACCACCTCAGCGGTCCCATCGACCCGCACCCACCACAAGGCGTCCCAGTCGTCCTCGTAGTGGTGCACCAGCAAACTGACCGCCGGGTTGGCGCGCACGTGCTCGAGGCGGCGCAGCTCGGTCGTGGTCTTGGGCTTGTGATCCACCGCGCTGACAATCCGCCCGTCGGGCAGCGACGCGAAGCACACCGGAACCAGGTGCGGCCGCCCATCCCCGTCGATCGTGGCCAGGGCCCCGACCGGAGCCTCGGCTACCCGACGGCGCATCGCAGCCGCGTCCACGCGTCGACGGTACCGTGCGGCGGTGCCAGCCACCGCGGGGCTGCTCCTCACCGGCGGGGCCAGCACGCGCCTCGGCGTCGACAAGGCGGAGCTGCGGCGCGACGGCGAGCGCCTCGCTGACCGGGGGGCACGCCTGCTCGCCCTCGTCTGCAGCCCGGTGCTCGAGGTTGGCACCGGCGCCAGCCACCTCCCCACGGTGCGTGAGGACCCGCCCGGCGCCGGCCCGCTCGCCGGGATCGTCGCCGGCGCCGACGCGCTGCACGCCCGCGGGGTCGACCAGCCCATCGTGGTGCTCGCGGTGGACCTGCCGTTCGTCGACACCGCGCTGCTCCGTTGGCTCGCCGAGCACCCTGCCCCCCGCGCCGTGGTGCCCCGGGTCGACGGCATCGCCCAGCCGCTCTGCGCCCGCTACACGGCCGCCGATCTCGTCGTCGCGGCCAGGCTGCGAGCCGAGGGCCACTCGGCGCTGCGGGACCTGCTCGCCACGGTGCCCGTGACCTACGTCGACGAGACCGACTGGGCTGCGTGTGCCGACCGGCGCGCGTTCGACGACGTCGATACCCCCGAGGCCGTCGCGCGCGCCGGACTCGGATGGCCACCGTCGCGCCCTGGGTAGCCTCGCGGTCGTGGCCACTCCGACGCGCCGTCCGGTGACCCCCGTGCGGATGTGCGCCGTGTCGGGTCGGGACGTCGCGCAACGCGCCGACCGTCTCGTCACCGAGGAGCCCCTCGAGCTGCGGATCCACGGCCCCGGGCAGGCGCCGGCGCCGCTCGCGGTGACGATGCGCACCCCCGGCCACGACTTCGACCTCGCCGTTGGGTTCTGCACCACAGAAGGACTGGCCGGCCCCGGCGCCGTCGCGTCCGTCGCCTGCCTGGGACCCGATCATCGCCAGCAGTTCAACGTGGTCACCGTCGCGCTCCGCCACCCGGTGTCGGTAAGCGGGCGCCGCTTCGCGGTGAACGCCAGCTGCGGAATCTGCGGAGCCACCACCCTCGACGAAGCGCTCCACGACACGCCACCCGTCGCGCCCGGGCCGGTCGTGGCCCGGTCGGTCCTGGTGAGCCTCCCCGAACGGCTCCGCGCCCACCAACCGGTCTTCTCGACGACCGGCGGGCTCCACGCCGCGGGGCTGTTCACCGCCGCCGGCGACCTCGAGGTGCTCCGCGAGGACGTCGGGCGCCACAACGCGCTCGACAAGGTCATCGGCCCCCTGGCGCTCGAGGGGCGCCTCCCGGCCCGCGACCGCGTGCTCGCCGTGTCGGGTCGGATCAGCTTCGAGATCATCCAGAAAGCCGCGGCGGCCGGCATCCCCATGATCTGCGCGGTGTCGGCGCCGTCCAGCCTCGCTGTCGACGCCGCCCGGCGAGCCAACCAGACCGTGGTCGGCTTCCTGCGCGACGAGCGCTTCAATCTCTACACCGGACCCGAGCGCGTCGACCTGGAGCGCTGAGCCGGCCGGCGTCTGCGAAACTGCCCCGGCCGTGACCACCACCGACCTGCTCCCCCTCTTCGTGGCCGCCGCCGAGGCGGAGCGCGACGTCGTCGCCACCCTCCACGGCCCGGCCCGCCGCGCCCGCACCGACCGGCCCGGCCAGTACGCGCTCGACCTCGTCGCCGACGCCGCCGTCCTCGAGATCCTCCACCAGGCGCCCGTCCGAGTCTTAAGCGAGGAGTCGGGCTGGTCCGGTCCCCCCGACGCGCCCATCACCGTGGTGGTCGACCCGGTCGACGGCTCGACGAACTGCTCACGAGACATCCCCTACTGGGGGATCTCGCTCTGCGCCCTCGACGTCGACGGGCCACTCAGCGCGCTGGTCGTCAACACCGCCACCGGGGAGCAGTTCTCGGCGACGCGCGGCGGCGGCGCACGGTCGGACGGGGAACGCCTCCACCCGGCATCCACGACCCGCCTGGACGCCGCGGTGGTGGCCGTGACCGGCCTGCCGCGGGCCCCCTGCTGGAAGCAGTTCCGCGCCCTCGGCTCGGCCGCGCTCGCGCTCTGCGACGTCGCGGCCGGCCGGCTCGACGCCTTCCTGGACGTCCTCGAGGACCAGCACGCGCCGTGGGACTACCTCGGTGGTCTGCTCGTCTGCCACGAGGCCGGCGCGTCGCTCGTCGACGTCCACGGGCGGGACCTCGTCGTCGCCGACCCGACCGCGCGTCGTCAGCTGCTCGGCGCGGCCACACCCGCCCTCCTCGAAGCCTTGCGGCCCCATGCCGGCTAGCCCGGACCGTGACCTCGACGCGCTCCTCGAAGCGGCCGTCACCGCCGCGCACGCCGGCGGAGCAATCGTGCGGGACGCCTTCGGCGACGCCCACGGCGTGCGCGAGAAGGGGCCCGGCGACTGGGTGAGCCAGGCGGACACCGCCAGCGAACGGGCCGTCCGGGCCGTGCTCGAAGCCGCCGCCCCCGACATCCCCGTCCACGGCGAAGAAGAAGGAGGTGAACGGGCCGCCCGCGGATGGCTCGTCGATCCCCTCGACGGCACCGCCAACTTCTTGCACCGCTTCCCGATCGTCGGCGTCTCGGTCGGGCTCATCGACGACGGCGAGCCGACCGTCGGGGTCGTGCACGCCCCCCTGCTCGGCGACACCTACACCGCCCGCCGCGGCGGCGGCGCCTTCTGCAACGGCCGCGCCCTGCGGGTCAGCGACCGCCCCGCCGGCCAAGCGATCCTCGCCACCGGCACGCCGTTTCGAGCCAAACGAACCCGCCTCTCGGACTACCTCCGAGTCTTCGAACGGTCGCTGCTGACCTTCGAGGACCTCCGACGGGCCGGCGCGGCGAGCCTCGACCTCGCCTGGACCGCGACCGGCAGCTTCGACGGCTATTTCGAAGCTGCCCTCGGACCCTGGGATGTCGCCGCGGGCGCGCTGCTCGTCCTCGAGGCGGGCGGCCGGGTCACCGACTGGGCCGGCGACCCCCACCGATGGCTCACCACCGGCGACATCGTCGCCGCCCCCCACGCCGTCCACGAGGAGATCCTCGACGTCATCGCCGCCGCGTCGAACCCCAACCCCTGATCAGGTCGAGAACCGGTTCCCCGGGAGCGGCTGGACTGGGGTGCGGACCCGGGCCGCGCCCTCGCCGAGCGCGGTGTAGACGGCGTCGGTCACCTCGAGCACCCGCTGCTCGGCCTCGAAGTAGCCGGCGAGGCCGTTCGCCACCACCACCAGCACCAGCCCCAGGTCCGGGTCGGCGAGACCCCGAGACGACGCCATCCCACCGTGGCCAAACGCCCGCCGTCCCGGCCCGCCCGTGAACTGGCGCTGCACGCCCAGACCCCACGGCAAGTCGAGACCGAAGGTCAGATCCTTGACGCCATACCGATGGATGGCGCTCATCACCTCCACCGTCCGGGGCTCGAGCAGCGCCGGCCCCAACCCGAGCAGCGCCTCGTAGAAGCGGCCCAGCTCCCCGGCCGGGCCCCGCATCCCGCCCCCCGGCTCGACCTTCGCGATGTGCCACGCCTCGTTGTGCCACTGGTCCACTTTGTAGGGCACCATGCTGACCCCGCCGTCCTGATCCCGAGTCGGGAGCCGATGCCCGGTCCACACCACCGGCACGATGCGGTCCCCGACCTCGGCTTGGACCTCGATCGGGATGCCGAGCCCCGAACTCGTCAACCCGAGCGGCTCGATGATCTCTTCGCGCACGTACCGGTCGATCCGTCGGCCATCCACGACCTCGACCACACCGCCGAGCACCCGCCAGCCGCTCGCCGCGTGATACGCCGCCGCGGTACCCGGCTCGAACATCGCCGGCGTAGCGATCGTCGCGGCGAGCGCCTCGGCGAAGCTGACGTCCTTGTCGTACACGGGGTCGCCCCACATCGGGAACCCGCCCGTGTGGGTCAACACATGCCGCAGCGTGCAGCGCTCCTTCCCTCCACCCCAGCCAGGCAGGAACGTGGCCACCCGGTCGTCGAGACCCAACGCTCCCCGCTCCCAGAGCTGCAGCAGCGCCACCGTCGTGAGCGGCTTGCCCGACGAGTACCAGAGCATGATGTCGTCGGTGCGCAACGCCCGACCCGGCCGGCTCTCACCCACCGCCGCGTCGAGCAGGACCTCCCCGCCCCGAGAGACGTAGACCTGGGCGCATTCGTGCCAGCCCTCGGCCCGGCGGCGTTCCAGCAGCTCCAGAACTCCCGACAGGGCAGCAGGCTCGACCACGAGCCGCCACCGTAATTGGCTTGACCTGGGCGCCGGGCTCTGCCACGCTCGTCCGACACCCGCCGCCGCGGGCGCACAACCGAGGATCAGACCACGATGCAACGCCACCCGATGACCAGCCACCAGGCCGGCACCGCGGCGACGCGCGTCCGGTCGGCCTACGCGTGCGCCATGGCGAATGGCTCGTGGTCCGTCGTCACCCCGTTCCTCCCGGTGATCACCGACCACAAGCCCGGCCCCGGCGGCGCCCCGTGACCTCGTAGCGACAACCCCGCATCGAGACACCAGGCCGCCGGGACCACCCGGCGGCCTTTCTGCGTTCCGGGGCCCGAACCGCCGGCGGGAGACGACCACACCACCACCGAGAGACCACCAGACCAGCAAGCCAGAGACACGAGGAGAAAGGAGCGAGCGATGTTGGCCATCGAGGACTGGCTCGCCGAGGAGCCGTGGCGCCAAGAGGCCCGATGCCGAGACGCGTCGGCCGCGCTGACGCCGCTGTTCTTCTCGGAGCAGCTCGACGACATCGCGCGAGCAAAGGCGTTCTGCGCGGGTTGCGCCGTGCGCGAGGAATGCCTCGACGCGGCCCTCTCACGGCATGAGCCGTGGGGCGTCTGGGGCGGCGAGCTGCTCGTGAACGGAAAGATCATCGCCAACAAGCGACGGCGTGGCCGCCCACCCAAGCACCCTCGTCCCGAGGACGCCCTCCCGACGAGCTGGGAGCTCCCCATCGCCGATATCGCCTGACGATCACCGCACCATGGCGGGCCGGGGTGACGACGGCCGGGGCGCAATCCCCCCGGCGCCCCAGTCGAGCCTCGGCCCGCCCGCGGTCAACCCGAAACGCCGACCGGAGGAACACTCGGCAGCACGCTCGAGGCGTAGCCGCCCTTCAGGTCCGTCGCGGTCACCGTCCCCGTCCCCACCGTCCCGCTCGTACCCACGAGCTTGCACTGGATGGTTGTTCCCGGGTTCACGACGAGGAACTGCTTGGTGCCTCCCGGGCACACTGCGCTGACCGCGACGCCGGTCCGCTCGAAGTACCGGCCCTCCAAGACACCCTCGGAGCGGTTCACGCTCAACACCGACTTCAGCGGTGTGGCGTTGACCGTCAACGGCACCGTGTCGAGCACCTGGATCGCGACGGGTACCCGTCCGCCGTCGACCGTCGCAGTGCAACGGAAGCGCTGGAATGCCTTGACCTGGTTGCTCGGACACGACACCGAACTCGCTGGCGGGCTTGACGGCTGGACCAGGAACGCGTTCTTCACCGTGTTGGTCACCACGCTGGCGTTTGCTGCGATCGTTGACGCCGCGAAGGCCGGCGACGCGAACGCCACGACCATCGCCGCCACTGCGATCCCGACTGCGAACAAGCGAACTCGAACCATGACCCGACCGTACCGAACCGCCTTCGGTGCGGCGCGGCAATCCTCCTGGCCCTCAACGATCGATGCCTCCGCGGTGCGCGGCGTCGTGGGCAGCCGAAGGCCACCGAGACTGGCGCTAGCCTCGAGCACCGCGACACCGGGCGTTTAGCTCAGCTGGAAGAGCGCCGCCCTTACAAGGCGGAGGTCGCAGGATCGAGGCCTGCAGCGCCCACCGACGAGATGCCTGGGCAAAGCGCCGAATCATTGTTGGCGCCCTTCGTCCCGGGCGCCCGATCGCTTCCGCGTGCCCTCTGTATGCCCCAATCGCCGCAGGACTGCTTCGCCATGCGGTCGACGCACGTACTCCTTGCCACGGCGGTAGCGCGACGGGGAGGGATCTGGGCACGGCGAGAGACCGGGTCCTGAGATGTTCCTGTTCGAGTTGTAAGTGGATTGGGGTGCTCGTGCGTAGAGAGGGTGTGAGAGACCAGCGGGCCGAGTTCGTCGAGTTCTATGAGACGAACAAGGACGCGTGTCTCCGCGCGATCGCCGGCAGCGTCGTCGATCGCCATCTGGCTGAAGAGCTGGCAGCCGAGGCATTCGCCCGGGCCTGGGCTACCTGGCCAAGAGTGAGCCGACACCCTTCTCCGGCCGGCTGGGTGGTACGCACCGCTCTGAACACCCGGGTGTCCTGGTGGCGTCGCCGCCGCCGGGAGGTTCCCCTGGCGGCTCACGAACCCGCCACCTCGGACGCTTCGAGATATGGCATCGACAGGGACGTAATGGTGGCGTTGGGAAATCTGCCGAGCCGCCAACGAGAGGTGATCACCCTGCGACTCCTGCTCGACCTCGATACCGAGACCACCGCCAAGGTCCTCGGCATCGCTCCAGGGACCGTCACCGCTCACCTTTCACGAGCCATCCGCGCGCTCCGCCGCGGACTGTCCTCCACGATTCCCGATCACAACATCACCGAGGTGACCCACCCATGAGCGACAACGATCTTCTCAGCCCGGTTCGCGACTCGCTGTCGGGACTTCACATGCAGACCCCGGTCGAGAGGGTCATGAAGACCGGGACCGCGCGTCGACGCCGGCGACGGGCCACGCTGACCGGCTTGGCGACGGCCAGCGGTGTCACCCTCGCCCTCATCGCTACCAGCCTCGGATCCGCCAGCCACACTGCACCCCCAGGTGCAGGCCGGCCGCAACTCGCAGCGTTCACCCTGACCAGCGGCCCCGCGGGGGCGACCAATCTGACGCTGAACAAGGACGGGGGACCGCTCGACCCCGCCGCAATTCGCCAAGCACTGGCCCAGCACGGCATCCCCGCCGTGGTCACCGTCGGCGAGCTCTGCGACACGAACCCCGACCCAGACGGCGTCGCTCAGGTCATCAGCCCTGCCCCACAAGCCGACGGTGTGACCATCAACCCGGCTGCCATCCCTCAAGGGACCGAGCTCAGCTTCGGCCTCTTCCCCAACTCCAACTCCACCAATGTCGGGATCAAATTCCACCTGATTAACGAGAACGCTGCGCTGCAGTGCAGCACCGATCAAGGGCAACCAGGCCAAGCGCACCATGACCTCCCGACGGCAACGCAGTAGAAATGCATCGGAGACGCCCCACCGACCAGGGGTTTCCCCGCCCTGTTCTCGCCTTGTCAACCGGCGCAGCCGCTGCCGTGCGCGAGCCGTGTCTACTTCATTGGTCTGCGATCGCGCCTGCTGAGTGCACCGTGATGCGGCGTGCCCTCCGCGTGCCCTAACTGGCGGTCATTCACGGTCACTCAACGTCACTCATGTGCAACACGGTGACCGGCTGACCTGGGACGACGCGCAAAACCGCAGGTCACGAACTTGCTCGAAGGGCCCTTACAAGGCGGAGGTCGCAGGTTCGAGGCCTGCAGCGCCCACGCACGAAATACCTGGTCAGCGGCCCTTGCTCGGCGAGCGGTAAACGGGCTGAGACGCGTTCGCGGCCCGGCGTGCCCTCCGTGAGCCCTAACTCTCCACAGCGCGTGCCAGGCGAAGCTCGCCTGGATGCGGGTCAGCTCGACAAGACATGGGCAGAGGTTCAAGTCCTCTACCGCCCACCACGAGACACCACACAAGAGAACACAGGGGACGCGAAACCGCCCCTAACGCGGACAGCACCCGCAACCCGACGAGTAGGGCAACCGGCCACCGTTGTCGACCATTTTCGGTGTGTCGGGAACCTCCCGCAACGGTGGAGTCCACGAGAACGAAGGCATGAAACTCGGGCGAGGCCACTTGTAAACGCGGCCGTCCGGTTCTTCGCCGAGTGCGACCTGAAGCTCGCCCATAGCCTGGTCGACCATCATGTCTACCGAAAGTGTGTTCGAACTGCTATCGGGTGGACGCTTGGGCTCGTACCAGAAGGATTCGAGTGTCGTTTCGAGTGTCGTTTCGAGTGCTCCGTTCGAGTGTTCCGTTCGAGGGCGTTTCCGAGGGCTGTTTCGCGGGGCCCTTTCGAGTGCCCTTTTGAGGGCTCCTTTCCGGGCCGATGATCGGGACCTTGACAGCCGCCGGATACTCGAAGACTTCGTCCGGGAGAACCGCTTGCGGGAAAGTCGATATCTGCGGCAGCGCTGCGGCCACGAACCCCTAGAGCCGCTGGGAGATCCCCTGTGGCCTGGGGGTGCAGCCGTGACGAACCACAGAACGACCAGGACCAACACCCGCGACCCACGCGGCGGACACTGGGGAAAGCGCCACAAGGGCGACACCAACCGATACGTGCGCCGCAGCACCCGCCAATCGCTTGACCCCAACCGTGATACCCGTCGTGGGGCATTGACGCCACCTGAGGCGCGGTGACGGCGGCTTTTCGTGACCTGGATGTAGGCCGCTCCGTGCGCCCCCTGCCCGCTGACACGGAGTTCGAGCTTGAACGTGTCATACCGGTGGGCCGAACTGTCAATTCGCCAGAGGGTCGGGTGATCGTGTGTTCCGTCGAGATCTGGTCAGGTCTCGTGGTGGTGCGTTGGGTGCTACCCGAACCGGTCACTCGTGACCGTGGCGCTCCGTATTTCAAGCTTGGCGACGATCGCGGGACTCTCTATCTGGTCTACGAGGCCGGCTTCGGGGGCACGTTGTTCACCGGCTGGTCGACCTTCATGCCCCAACCCTCGGAGGAAGCCACGGTCCTCTATGTCGGCGCCGCCCTGTCCAAGCCAGCGGCAATCGAGGTCGACCTCACCGTATAAGACCGGCAATCGGAAACTGGCGGGCACCTGCCCGTGGGTACCGAGGACTCAAGTTGGTTTTTGTCGGCATACTTGTGCCGCGCCTTCGATGGTTGGGATTGGTCGCAGATGCAGTTGCCTGAGGGAGAACCCCAGTGAGTGTGGAGCGAGCGAACGCCGAGACAGCGGCCGTGGCGACGCCGGAAATCCCGGGCGGATATCCGGACCTTACCGCGTCGCAGCTAGACCTCATCCGTGAGCGTTCCACGGAGACGGTCGTCGACCCGGGCGCGTTCCTGGCCTACGCCGGGGATGTCGACTGGGACTTCATGCTGGTCGAGGCCGGCGATTTGGAAGTCGTGAGGCTCGCGGCGTTCGGGCTGCCGGAGCAGGTCATAGCGATCTTCGGCCCAGGCTCGTTCCTGGGCGAGCTGGACATGCTGACC
>Ga0182024_10000860_pt1 | contig 78843 bp, 76 predicted proteins | sample P32metaG_FD_120480 | JGI IMG/M metagenome (GOLD analysis project Ga0182024, IMG submission 120480) | Permafrost microbial communities from Stordalen Mire, Sweden - P3-2 metaG (Illumina Assembly) | ecosystem: Environmental > Terrestrial > Soil > Wetlands > Permafrost | place: Sweden: Stordalen...
TCGATGTAGTCGAAGTAGGCCTCGGTGCCGTCCTCCGCCCCCTTGAAGAGGCCGGGCAGCGGGGCGGTCAGGTCGTCGACCTGGCCCACGGTCACGCTCGTGCTGGTGACACCGGGGGACGGTCCGGTGGGCGCCGTCGTGGGCGAGCTCGAGCTCGAGCCCGAGGTCGTGGTGGTGGCGGCCGTCTTCGGGGTGGAGGACGAGCAGGCGCTCGCCACCAGGGCGATCAGCGCCACGGCCACGACGATCCAGGTACATCTCCGCCCCGGGCCCGTCGCTTGTGCGCTCCCGGTTGCCATCGATCGCCTGCGTCCCATCGAGCCCACCACTTCCCCTCCGGTCCCTCCCGTCGTGTTCTTCCTGACGGTGCGTCAGTTTGGCACGTGGAGTCACGAGCGGCACGGCCCCGTCCGCTCACGGACGCCGGCGCCAGCGACGTGTTCGGACCGTTCGTGAAGAGACGCGAAGACGCAGAGAGGGGGCCTTTCGGCCCCCTCTCTGCGTTTCAGGCTGTCAGTCGGAACCCGTGTGTCAGATAGTGGGCTCCGGAGCGGTGACGGTGAAGGTGGTCGTGTAGGTCGGGTGGTCCCCGGCCTCGACGTCGCCGAACACCACTGAGGTGGCCGCCGCACACGAGATCCCGAGGAAGAGGACCACAGCGAGCGTCCTTTGCTCGAGCTCAGGGTGGCCGACAACGGACCGGGGGCCGGCGCCGGGCGAGGCGGCGGGCATGGCATCGAAGGGATGACCGAGCGCGCCGGGCTCCACGGGGGAACGCTGGAAGCGGGCCCCGCCGCCGGGGGCGGTTGGTCGGTATCGGCCACCCTGTGACCGGAGACGACGGGAGTGTCGGGATGACCATCCGGGTGCTCCTCGTCGACGACCAGGCGTTGCTACGACAGGGCTTCGGCATGATCCTGGCCCATGAGCCCGACATCGAGGTCGTGGGCGAAGCCGGTGACGGCGAGGAGGGGGTGGCGCTGGCGGGACGCTCGAATCCGGACGTCGTTCTCATGGATATCCGGATGCCGGTGATCGACGGGGTGGAGGCGACCAGGCGCATCGTCTGCGCCAACCCGGAGGTCCGGGTCCTGATCCTCACGACGTTCGATCTCGACGAATACGCCTTCGGGGCGCTGGCCGCCGGGGCCAGCGGTTTCCTTCTGAAGGACGTGCGCCCGGAGGAGCTGGTGACCGGCATCCGGACGGTCGCCTCCGGCGATGCGGTCGTGTCCCCCAGGATCACCCGACGTCTGCTCGACGAATGCGCCCATCTGCTGGAGACGTCCGACGGCGACTCGGACCGGGGGGTGGCGGCGATGGCGAAGCTCACCGACCGCGAGCGGGAGGTGCTGGTGGCGGTGGCTGACGGGCTGTCGAACGCCGAGATCGCCCAACGGCTCTTCGTTTCGGAAGCGACGATCAAATCGCACGTGGGAAGGATCCTTGGCAAGCTCGGGCTCCGTGACCGGGTCCAGGCGGTGGTCTTTGCTTTTCAGACGGGCATCGTCCGTCCCGACCGCACGCCCTGAGCCCGGTGCTCCGCCGGGTGGGGTCCGGTGAACCGTCTCGATGTTCCGATCGATGTCGGCCAGGGCGCCACCCTCGTCGTGCTCCATGGCTACGCCATGCGTCCGGCCACCTATGGGCCGCTGGTCGAGCTCTTGGCCACGCGCTGTCGTGTCGTCGTCCCCGACCTGTTCGCCGTGCGGGGCCGGTGGCGCTATGCCAAGGTGCTCGAGGCCTTCACGGCCTCTCTCGACCATCTCGGCCTCGACCGGGTCAGCCTGCTCGGCCATTCCTTCGGCGGGGGCATCGAGCTCGGCTTCGCCGCTCGGTGGCCGCAGCGCACAGTCGAACTCGTGTTCTCCGACACACTGGCCGTCTCACGGCAGTTCCGGTTGGCCGACGAGGCCATGCGCCATCCGGGCCGCCTCGTGCGGCTCGCCACCCCGGCGGCGGCCTCGGCCTTCGTCGAGAACTGGGTGCGTCACCCCCGTCAACTGGTCGGCGCCGCCTGGTGGGGATTCAGCAGCGGTCGTGACACCGACAGCGCGTTGGTGGGCCGGGACGGGATCCCGGCTCACGTCCTGTGGGCCAACCGCGACTCGATACTGTCGCGCTCCGACGGGCAGGCGTTCGCCCGGGAGCTCGACGCCACCTTCACGGTGGCGTCGGCTCCCGACGGGAGGGCGATGGACCACGACTGGATGTTCCAACAGCCCGACGTGTTCTTCGACCAACTCGACGGACTCGGACTGAAGGCGCTGTCGGGGGCAGACGACATCGACGTGTCGTCCGCCGGTCCGGGACAGGTCGGGTGATGCCACCCGAGCGGTGGCCACTGCCGGGGTGGCGCCGGCGATCATCGGGGCGGCGGCGCCGTCGATCACCGCCATCGATCGGGGAGGAGTCAGGAGGACGCCGGCGGTGGCTCGGTGCGGCTCACCGTCCGGGTACCGGAGGCGACCACGGTGAACGTCTTCGTCGTGGGCATCGACGCGGTGGTGACGACCAGCGTGGCCGTGGACGACTGGTAGGACCAGCCCGGAAGGTCTGATCCCGACGACCGCCGGTCCAGGCGGCGCCCGTCCAGGGTCACCCACGAGGGCACGGTCAGGTCCACCATGTCCAGTCGATAACTGACGGCGGTCGGTTGTCCGCGGTAGTGGCCGCGAGCCGAACCGACCGTCACCCGCGCCTCGGTGGGGCCGCTGCCGACGGACCCCGTCGAGTCGGTGATCGGAGTCTCGGTGGACTGACCCTTGGTGTACCCGAGCCCGGTTCCGCTGTCGGCGTAAAGGTTGAACGTGCCACTGGACCCCGAGAACACCTTGAGGACCATGTGCGTCGGCGAGCTGGTCGTGGCCTTGGTGGAGGACGACTGCTCGGGAATGATCCCCCCGGCGCGTACGAACACGGGCATGCGGTCCAATGGCACGTCCAGGGTGGTGGTCATGGGGCCGGTGAAGGTCGCCCCCGTGAAGTAGTCCAGCCACCGTCCGGGCGGGATCCAGACGGTGGTGTCCGCCACCGTGCCCGGAGAGGTCACCGGTGCCACCAGCATGTCGGGTCCGTAGAGGTACTCGTCGGGGTGCGCATAGGCGGCCGCCTGGCCCGGGTAGTCGAGATAGAGCGGCCGGGTCATGGGCAGACCGTCGTCGTGGGCCTGATCGGCGAGGGTGTAGGTGTAGGGGATCAGGGCCTCGCGCAGGCGGAGGAAGTTCTCGGTGATGCCCTGCACCGGTTGGGGGTACTGCCAGGGCAGTCGATTCTCGTTTTCGGAGTGGAGGCGCAAGATGGGGGCGAAGGTCCCCCACTGCACCCACCGGTCGTAGAGATCGGCGGGGTCACCGGCCCCGAGGGGGGGCGAGCCCAGGAAACTCCCGATGTCGTCGCTCACATAGGGCTCACCGATGGTCGCCTCGTCAGGAGTGAGGGCGATCTCCTGGGCCAGGGTGTTCCAGGTGCCCCAGGCATCTCCGGTGAAGGCGATGGCCGACGTGTGGTCGGACCAGGGGCTGGCCGGGTACACCTCCACCGGATCGTCGTTGGACGCACCGATGCGGGCCAGGACGAAGCCCCGTTGGCCCTGGTTCACCATCTCCTGGGCGTAGAGGTGCCCGATCCACGCGTCGGGGGTGAGTCCCGCCATGGACACGATCGATTCGTCACAACACCAGTCCAGCCACCAGAAGGCCACTCCCTGCTTCTGGAAGCTCTGTTGGAGATCGAAGTTCGACTCGGCCTGAGAGACGGTGCTCCAGTCCCAGACTTTGCAGGGGCCGGCCGTGCAGGTTGACGGGGCCAGAGGGCTCCCGGCGACCTTCTCGGCGGTGGCCAGCTCGGGGTCGTGGTCGTCGATGCTCGAGTGGATGTTCAAGGTGACGTCGATGCCGCGCGCGCTCGCCCATTCTAGGAACGAGGTCGGATCGGGGAACAGGGCGTTGCTCCATTCCCATCCGTCCCAGTTGTTGGGGGATTTCCAGTCGGTGTCGAGAGACAGGGTGTTGAGGGGGACCTGGTTCTTCTGGAAGGCGGGGTAGATCGACTCTTCGATGTCGCTACTCGAGTAGGGGGTGTAGTCCGAGTACCAGACGCCGAAGACATTGCGCGGGAGAAGGGGGGCGGGGCCGGTCAACTGGGCGAAGGTGCGCAGCGCGCCGGTGTAGTCGTGGCCGTAGACGAACAGGTACCCATCCTCGACGTCTCCGACCGACGTCCTCGGTTGCACCCACCCCTGGCGGGTCCACAACGCGCTCTGGGAATCGTCGAGCAGGCGGTAGCCCGCTGTGTCGAGGAGTCCGTCGGTGTGCAACGGCTCCAGGGAGGTCTGGCAGGTGGCCCCGCCGGTGCCCGGTGCGCACAGGGTGCCCGGTTGATAGGTGAAGGTGTCGAAGCCCCGGATCCAACCTCCGAGAGGGTTGGTCTGCACGGGCCGAGGTGCAGGAGAACCGGCCCGACCGATCGAGAGGGTGTCGAGCTCGACGTTGCAGGAGTCTTCTGAGCCACAGGCCACCCCCACCGAGTTGGAGCCCGCCTTCAGAGACGCCGTGGTGGTGAGGGTCGACCACGGGTCTGCGCCGGCCGTCTGCGACGCCAGCAGGGTGCTGACCGGCAGACCGTTGATCACCAGTTCGAGCGTGTGGGGGCCGGGGGGGGCGAGTGGGCTGACGGTGTTCGAGTACCGCAGCGAGAGCTCTGCCGGCCCCGCCGGTGCGGCCAGGACCTTCCAGGTGGCGCTGGCACCAGGGTGGAGGAGATCGCCCACGAATCCAGCGCTCGACTGGTACCCGCTCGCACCCTGACCGATGGATGCGCCACCGGCCAGGACAGCGGCGCCGGATTGGCAGGTCTGGTCGAAGGGGCACTCCCAGTCCCAGGTGGGATGCACGGTGGTCGTGCGATCGCCGTCGGCGAAGCGCAGCGATGTGTCGGTCGGAGTGAAAGGTCCCGATCCGACCTTGTAACGCAGTGTGGCCCGACTGGTCCGCAGTGTCAGCCAGCCCCCTGACACATGGGAGCTGTATGTCGGGACGGGCAGACGCCGGTCGAGGACGTTGACGGTCGGGCTGTTCTCGAAGACACCGGTTGGCGAGTACTCGAGGCGCAGGAGGGTGGGGCTGAGGACTTCGATGCGGGCGTCCCCCGAGCGCACGATGGCGGACTGGTGGGCCACGCCGTTGGCCATGTCGACGGGTGTGGCCAGGTTCACCGGCGACGTGTCTGTGTGGGCCGCCGCCGGGTGGCCCGAGGCCGTGGCCTGCGCCGGGCCGTAGAGCACGCCGCCCACCATGAGCACCGCCAGTACGAGTACGAGCAGATGCCGGCGGCGTGGAGCCTCGCCGAGGTCACGGTGCACTGGGGTGTTCACGAGCAGGAGTCTCGACCAAAACAGACCGTCGGTGTCTCGCCGGGCTTCGGACGCTTCATGATCGCTGTGGGGACGTTGCTGAGGTTGAGGGCACCGACCCGCTGGAAGTCCTGGTGGGCGTCTTGGTCAGCAACTCGCCGATCCCTCGGGACCGGCTCGGTCGAGCCCTATCGCTCGGTACACGTCACTCATCGCCCACCGCCTCTGGAGGACATGAGCTCCGTGCCCCCGCGCCGACGTCGAATCTATGAGTGCTCGTCGTGCGTCGCCGGGATGGGTGAATCCGGCCTCACGGTGTGGCGAGCGCGACGGAGCCTTCGCCGCCTACCGGGCCGGCTGCGACACCACGGCGGCGGCCAGACCATCGGCGCATTTCTGCAGGAACGCCTTCAGACTCCTGCGAGGAAGCAAACCGGATCCCGCAAAGCCCGAGAAGTAGGTGGAATGCCCGTGGATCGAGGTGCCGTCGCGCCCTGTACGGCTTGAAGATGCCCGTGACGTACGCGTACGACACCTGACGGTCGGGTACGAGCGCCACGATCCGCTCCCGACCGGTCATGCCCCGAAAGCGCGTGCGTTTCACGGCCCCGACCCCCTCATCTCGCCGTCGTCCGTGGCCTGCTGTTGGACCTGCTCGCCACCGGTGACCGGGCGGGCGCCACCTCCGCCATGGAGCTGTTCCTGAGGCGGAGCGCGGCGGCGCTTGGATTCGGAGCGGCGGGCTCAGGCTGACTCGAGCGCCCTCGCCGGTTCCGCCTCGGGGAACTCGGTCACGGTCGCCTCGGCCTGCACCTGATGACGCGACGCTCGCACCAGTACACCGGCGACCACGGCGGCCGCTGCCAGCAGGACGGCGCTCACGGTAAAGGCGGTCGTATACCCGTGGACGGCCGCCGCCCGGGCCACCACGGCGCTCTTGGCGTGGGTCGCCAGGTAGGTGGTGGCAGCGGTGGCGGCCAGGGTGTTGAGCAACGCCGTACCGAGTGAGCCACCGACTTGCTGTGTGGTGTTGACCAACGCGCTGGCCACGCCGGCGTGTTTGGGCTCGACACCGACGAGCGCCGTGCTGCTCATGGGCACGAAGGTCATCCCCATACCCAGGCTGACCATGACCTCGGCGGGCAGGACGAGCCCCAGGTAGGAGGTGTCGACCCCGAGACGCGTGAACCAGACGAGCCCGCCGGCGGCCAGGGCCAGTCCGGTCATCATGAGGGCCCGGGGACCGGTCCGTGGCAGAAGGCGACTGGCCAGGCCGGCACCCAGGATGATGCCGCCGGAGAAGGGCAGGAAGGCGAAACCCGTCTTGAGCGCCGAGTAGTGGAGGGTTCCCTGGAAGTAGTAGGTGAGGAACAGGAAGGTACCCAACATGGCGCTACCCACCAACAGCGAGGCGAGGTACGAACCACCCCGGTTGCGGTCGAGGACGACGCGCATCGGCAGGAGCGGGTGCTTCGAGCGCAGCTCGATGGCGGTGAAGATTCCGAGCATCAGCACGGAACCGGCGAGGAGGGCGACGGTGAGAGGCGCTGCCCATCCGTGGGTGCCGGCCATGGTGAAGCCGTAGACGAGGAGGAAGAGCCCGGCGGTGACCGTCACGGCACCGGGCAGGTCGTACCCACCCTGAGACTGACCCCGGCTCTCGCCCACGACCCTGCTGGCCGCCACCGCGGCCACGGCGGCGATGGGCACGTTGATGAGCAGTGTCCAGCGCCACGACGCCAGTTGGGTCAGCGTCCCACCGAGGACGAGGCCGATGGCGGCCCCACCGCCGGCGATGGCGCCGTACACGCCGAAGGCGCGGGCCCGCTCGCGTGCCTCGGTGAAGGTAACGGTGAGCAGCGACAGCGCCGCCGGTGCCATGACGGCGGCAAAGGCGCCCTGAAGGGCACGGGCCCCGAAGAGCATGGCCTGTGTCTGGGCCAGCCCGCCGAGGGCGGAGGCGGCGCCGAAGCCGAGGAGGCCGACGATGAACATCCGGCGCCGACCGAGGTAGTCGGCGATCCGCCCGCCCAGGAGCAGGAGGCTGCCGAAGGCCAGGGTGTACGAGCTCATGACCCATTGGCGGTTGGCGACCGAGATGTGCAGGGCGCGCTGGGCCGACGGCAGGGCCACGATGACGACCGACGCGTCGAGCACGATCATCAGCTGGGCCAGGGCGATCACGGCCAGGGACCAGTAACGCCTGGGGTCGGGCCCTTCCAGCTGCGGGGAGATCGTTGGGACCATGTCGGTCGTGGTCATGGGGTGCCTCCGTGTTCGTCGCTCTGAGCCGGGAATCGGTGGCCCGCTTGAGTGGAGGTCCGTCCCTGGCCTTTTGGTTGGGACCGGTCTACAATCGGAGCGGAGATTCCGTTTATGGGATTACTATACGGAACATACGTTCCGTTTGTCAACACCGATGTTGGGGGAACCAGCGTCATGAGCACAGAGCCAGTCACGGCGTCGGGCCTCCGGCCCGGGGTCTCAGAGGATGGGGTAGCGCCGCCGGACAACACCGACGGGCAGCATCCAGAGCCGCGACCCATGCGGGCTGATGCGGTCAAGAACAGGGCGCGCATCCTCCAGGCAGCTGAAGAGATCTTCGCCACCGAAGGCGTGTCGGTTCCGATCGACACGGTGGCCGAACGGGCGGGGCTCGGGGTGGGGACGCTCTACCGTCACTTCCCCACCAAGGAAGCCTTGTTCGAGGCCATCGTGGTGGCCCGCCTGGAGCAGCTTCTGGAGAGCGTGCGGACGCAGTGCAGCGCCGGCGACCCCGGGGCCGCTTTATTCGCTTTTCTCCGCGAGTTCGCCGGACAAGCGTCAGCCAAGCGTGATCTTTTCGAAGCCCTCGGTTCGGCCGGGATAGACATCAAGTCGCAGTGCTTCGAGATGATGGACGAGATGAAGCGCAATATCGACCAATTGCGACAACGGGCAGCCGCCGCCGGCGCCATCCGCTCCGATGTCTCGACCGATGAGATTGTCGGCCTGGTCATCGGCGCCTGCCAGGCGGGCGGACATGCCGGGGCTGACGACGACTCCCTTCAGCGCATGGTCAAGATCGTGTGTGACGGACTGCGGTCGCCCATCTCGTCTCCCGCCACCGCGCTGACGTCGTAACCCTCTCCGGAGACCTCGGGATCACGTCGCCGTCTCCATGGCAGCGTCGGTTCCGGTCTCTCCCGGTTCCTCCTGGAGTCCCCTTTGCAGGCCTACCAAGGCCACCACCGCGGCCACGGCCATGATGCCCGCCATCACGTAGAAGACCGAGCGCGTGGCATAGGCAAAGTCAAGCTTGATGAAGGCAGGAATGCGTCCGACGTTCCCGTTTCCGCCCTGAGATTGTGAGATGGTCGTCGCCTCGGCTCGGGCGCGTGCATGGGACAGGCCCCGTGCCACCAGCGACGTCGTGACCCGGGATCGGAACTGCGAGACCAGGATGGTGCCAAGAACGGCGAGACCAAGACTGGCGGCATAGTTCCGCACGGTCTGGGTGATGCCGGTGGCCTCGCCGTAGGAGAGGCGGGACGCCCGGTTGACAGCATCGGTGCTGGCCGGGCCGAGCATGAACCCCACGCCCGCTCCGGCCAGGATGATGTCCCACCTCTGGGCACCGAAGCCGAGGCGGGTCACGTTCCCGGCCCAGATGTAGAACCCCACCGCACCCAGCGCACAGCCGACGACGACAGGGCGCTTGGCACCGCTGCGGTCGAGGAGCCGACCACCGATTTGCGCCGTGATGACGAAACCGATGAAGAAGAACAGGAGAAACACTCCAGCCTGCGAGGCTGTGTCGCCCAAGGCGATTTGGGCGTACTCGCTGGCGAAGAAGAACACCGGTATGAACACCAGCATGGCGATACCGAGTACGAGATTCTCGACGAGGAACGCCCGGATACCGAAGATGCTGATCTTCATGAGCGGAGACGCCGTGCGCACCTCGACGAAGCCGAAGATGACGAGGATAACCACGCCGGCCGCGATGCTCAGTCCGATGGCGGGATTGGTCCAACCCCAGACCAACGACTGCTGGAAACCGAACACGCTCAGCGCCACACCGGCGGCGATCAGGACCGCCCCCCGGTAGTCCATAGGAGCCGACTCATGCGCCGTTGTCGGCTTCGAGATGACGATCAGGATCAGAGCGATGATGGCCACCGGGATGTTGACCCAGAAGATGGCACGCCACGTCCATTCGGTGAGAAAGCCGCCGAGGAGCGGGCCGATGGCGGTAAGGCCTCCGGCGATGCCGAAGAACAGCGCCAGCGCTCTGCCTCGCTCCCGTAGGGCGAAGGTCTGCACAACAATGGCCAAGGCGGCCGGGAACATGATGGCCCCGCCGGCGCCCTGGAGGATCCGGAAGGTCACGATCCACGCCTCTGCCAGTCCCCCTTTGGGGGTCAGACCGCACAAGGCCGAAGCGACGGCGAACACGATGACCCCCAGGGTGACCATGGCGCGGTGGCCGACGGTATCGGCCAGCCGGCCCCCGAAGGCGAAGAGTGCGGCCAGTGACATCAAGTAGGCATTGACGGCCCATTGAACGCCGGTGCTCGTCAGTCCGAGATGCTTCTGGATCTGAGGAGCGGCGATGGAGACGATGGTCTGGTCGATGAATGTCATCGCCACGGCGAAGATCATGGCCGCCAGGACCAAATTCCTCGATCGACCACCCGTCGTGTTGGTGACGGTCATGGCTCCCTCTCTGACAGCATGGTGCGGATACGTCGGCGTCTAGTCGGTGATGAGAGCGTCCGTGAGGGCATCGATGCCGGCGAGTCTGCTGGCCAGATCATCACTCAGCTTGTAACGGGCGGCGAGGGCCGATAGGGCGGTGTAACTGACCTTCGTCTGGTCCCCGTCGGCCCACACGAGGACCTTGAGGGGCAGATCGAGCGCGGCCAGCGGCGCCAACTCCATGACTGGAGTGCCCGCCTGGGGGCTACCGAAAATGACCACCTTGGTGTCACGCAATTCCAGCCCGTGCGCGTGCGCCTCTCCACTGTGATCGATCACAGCGAACACCTTCATCCCTTTTGCCACTGCTATCTCGGACAGCCGTAGCACGGTCTCAGCCACCGAACGGGGGCTTTGCTTCGTGACTACTGACATAGCTTGCGGACCCCGGTGAGACCGAGGTTGAATCGGGCGCCATTGAATCCGAGGGCATCATCGTTCCGGCAGAACGCCGATGTCGCCAGGTGATACTCGGCATTGAACACTGCCTTGTGGCCCTCGTAGGCGGACAGCAGCCCGCACGATGAAAACTGATTGCACTGCTCGGTCAGTACAGCGTCGGCCAGTGGGTACATATCCGTCGCATAGCTGTCGCCGGTATCGTCAGGGTTCTTGATCCACCAACCGAGCCCGAGGCCGTGCATGTAGTTGGCCAGAGTCGTCATGTACTGCTCCTGATCGGCCTTGGTCAGAGGAAAGCCGGTGTTGTCGCCAAACTCTTCGTCGATATCGGTCTCGACGGCGTCGAAGCCCTTCGACGCGCACTGCTGGTCGATCATCGATTCGATGATGGAGACCGTGGAAGACGATCGTATGTCCAGGTAGAACTCGGGGTAACCGGAGACCTTCTTGCCGAACACGCCTGCCTCCCGGAGCGGGTCATAGTAAGTCGTGGCTATGCCTTCGTCAGCGGCAGAGTAGTAATTTCCAGCCGCTCCCACCTCGATGTAGCAGACAACATGCTTATCTTCTGCTTGCAGAGCGGCAACGGTCGAGGCCGGATTGATGATGCCGTCGATGTCGTAGACGACGGGAGCTGGTGCCGGATGGCCATTGGGTAATTTGTCGTTGGTACCCATATCTCGAGCATTGGAAAGCCTCAGGGGATGGCTGAGCTCCCATTGCCACGGTTGGCTGCCCAGTGGTGGGATCCACCAGGAAGACGCCGCCGCATGAGGAACCGACTGAATAGCGAAGCCGGCGACGACACACAGTCCGGCGACGATCCTGGCCAGCGATGACATCGCCGTACCTACGGCAGTGAGTGGCTGGTCGGCCGATACGGCGCCATGTCCATACCGGGGTAACGCAGCGCCACATCAGCCAGCGACTGTTCGTTCCAGTAGTCGTCGCCGGGGCGGGGGAAGCCGAAGAGGTCGCGCTCTCGAACACTGCACTGGGGCATGAGCTTGGACCATCGTTCAGGCGACTGCTTCGGCCATGCCATCTTCCCGCCCCACGTGGTGCCTCTCACCTGGTAGTCGGCCAGAATCGAAAAGCGTGACCGGCCGGTGACGGTGAAGTTCGAGCCCCGGTGCAGCAGGTCGGTGCGGTAGATGAACAGACTCCCGGCCGGGCCCACAGCGGAGACCTCCACATCGGTCAGAGCACCGAAGTCGAGGTAGAGCGGAGTGAAGGGCACGTCCTTGCCCAGTTCGTAGGGCACGATCCGAGTGGGCCCGTCGACCTCGGTGACATCGGAAAGGAAGATGAAGCTCGTCAACTGCTGGTAGCGGCGATCGGGACGGGGGGTGACCAGACTATGGCTGCCATAGTCACGGTGAAGGGGTTGGTCGTAGTTGACCGCCCCGGCATATTTGGCCCAGAGCTCGACTTTGTACAGGTGCAGCTCAGCGGTGCCGAGATAGCGCTCGACGGCATCGACGAGATGGCGGTGGAACGCCAGGTGGTTGAGGTCCCACGACCGGTAGGGGAACTCCTCGACACCGGCGAACTGGCTCCGGGCATAATCCGCATGGGCCGCCGGGTCGGCGAAGTAGTCCTCAGGAGTCGGGAAATGCAGCCAGAGGGCCTCTTGAGCGGCCTTCAACTCGTCGGGAGCGAGGAATCCTTCGACAAGAGCGAAGCCCTGCTCGCCGACCTCATCGAGAGTGGCATCCGACAACCTCACAACTCCGAACTGTAGGCCAGAGGGCGGTCGGTCGCCCCCGCTGGTTCTCAGGGCCGCAAGGAGAACGCGTACGCTGCCACGATGCGCGCTGTTCAGTTCGACATGGTCGATCCGGCCTTCCCGGCGTCGCTCGTCGACCTCCCCGAGCCCGAGCTTCCAGGAGCGGCGTGGGCCCGGGTGGAGGTGACCACGGGTGGGATCTGCGGCAGCGATCTCCACCTGTTCGCCCACAACACCGGGCCGTCGCCCACCTTGATGACGATGGGCTCCTTTCCTTTTTTACTGGGCCATGAGATCGCCGGGCGCGTGATCGAAGCGGGGCCAGAGTGTCTCCACCCGCTCGGGTCCCGGGTCGTTCTCGATCCCTGCATCCCGTGTGCGGCCCGGGGCATCGACCCTCCGTGCGGCAACTGCGCCCGCGGATGGACGTCCTCGTGTCTCAACCTCGACAGCCGGGTCATCAGTTCCGGCCGCACCCTGGGGTTCACCCAGGATCTCGGGGGTGGATGGGGCGAGCAGGCACTGGCCCACGACTCGATGCTCCATCGGCTCCCGGACACGGTGCCCGATCGCGGCGCCAGCCTGTACGAACCGCTCTCGATCGCCTGCCACGGTCTCCTGCGTGCTGCTCCCGACGATGGTGATCCGGTGCTCGTCGTCGGTGCCGGGATCATCGGACTCGCCACCGTGGCCGCGCTGAAGGGACTCTTCCCCGGGTCACCGGTGACGGTGGTCGCCCGGCATGCCCATCAAGCGGCGGCAGCCGTCGCCTGCGGGGCCGACCACGTGGTCCGCAGCGAACCCGGCAGCGCCCATTTTGAAGAACTGGCCGGCCTCGTCGGCGCACGGGTCGTCGGCTGGAAGTCGAACGTCATGCTCATGGGTGGATTCCCCCTCGTCGTCGAGGCCGTGGGCGCGCCCCAATCCGTCACCGAGGCTCTGCGCGCCGTCGCCCATCGGGGCACCGTGCTCCTTCTCGGTGCGGCCGGCGTGAGCGAGGTCGACCTGACGCCCATCTGGTACAAGGAGGCTGCTCTGGTCGGCTCGATCGACCACACGGTCGATTCCGGCTCGGCGCCCGGGCTGGCGGGTGGTCCCGACCGTCACTCGGTCGACCGGGCCCTCGACATCCTCGCCGCCGGGATGATGCCGTATGACGTCATCGTGACCCATGAGTTTCCGCTCGACCAGTACCGCGAGGCCGTCGAGACGGCCATCGATCGGGAAAACGCACATGCCATCAAGGTCGTCTTCCGTCCCGGGTGAACGACGACTGACGAAGACCCGGCCCACGACCGCTGATCGCTACACTCGGTCGGCGTGCGTCCGGAGGACTCGATCCGCGTCGGCCGGATCAACCGGGTTCTGAACGAATTCGTCCGCCCCCGTCGCCGGGGGCCATCGGTTCCCTTGGACGTGGCCGCCTACCACGTGCACGGCGAGCCGGTCCCTGCCGGCGAGGCGTTCGGAGCCGAGTACACGCCGTTTCTTGTGGGCGGGTCGTGGGGACCCCCCTGGGACACCACATGGTTCCGCCTCCGTGGTCGTATTCCCCCCGAGTGGGCGGGACGGGAGGTGGTACTGGGCTTCGGCATCGGGAACGCCGGCTCCACCGGTTTCGGCGCCGAGGCCCTGCTGTGGCGCGATGGCGTGCCGGCCCAAGGCCTGTCACCCAATCATCGTGAGCATCTCATCACCGACGCCGCCGCCGGCGGCGAGAACATCGAGCTCTTCGTGGAGGCGGCAGCAAACCCTCCTTCCCCGTTCGGCGCCAATCCATGGCCCCTGCTGCTCGCCGAACCAGAAGGTGCGCCCCTCTTCACACTCCAGCAGGCCGACCTTCACGTCCGGGACCCCGACTTCGAGGCGTTCTGGCACGACTTCCGGATCCTCGTCGAGCTCCTGACGGAGCTTCCCGAGGGCGATCCCCATGCCGCACGTCTGCGCGCCGGCCTCGAGCAAGCGTGCAACCTGCTCGAGCTCCCCGATATCTCCGACACCTGGCGTCGGGCGCAGCCTGTGCTCGAGGAGCTGCTGACCCAACGGGCGGCACCGCAGACCCATGCCGTGAGCATCGTGGGTCATGCTCATCTGGACACGGCCTGGCTGTGGCCGCTACGCGAAACGATCCGTAAATGCGCTCGGACGTTCAGCACCGTGCTCGAGCTCATGGACCGCTATCCGGAGTACCGGTTCGTGGTGTCCCAGGCCCAGCACCTGGCGTGGATGCAGGATCTCTATCCCGAGCTCTGGGAGCGGATGAAGGACCGGATCGCCGAAGGGCGTCTCGAGCCGACCGGAAGCATGTGGGTCGAGTCCGACTGCAATATTCCTTCGGGTGAGTCGCTCGTCCGTCAGATCGTCCACGGCAAGCGCTTCTACCTGAAAGAGTTCGGGATCGAGACCAACGATGTGTGGTTGCCCGACGTGTTCGGCTATTCAGCGGCGTTGCCGCAGATCATGCAGCGCAGCGGGATCCGGTGGTTCCTCACCCAGAAGCTCTCCTGGAATCAGTACAACATTCTTCCCCACCACACTTTCCTGTGGGAAGGGATCGACGGATCGCGGGTCTTCACCCATTTCCCGCCGGCCGACACCTACAGCGGCAATGTGAGCGTCCGCGAGCTCCGGTTCGGGGTCGAGAATTTCAAAGACCACGATCGGGCTACGCGTTCGCTGTACCTCTTCGGCTGGGGTGACGGTGGCGGCGGGCCCACCAGCGAGATGCTCGAATCCGCTCGACGTCTCGCTGACATCGACGGTCTGCCCCGGCTCACCATGGAGGGTCCGCGTCAGTTCTTCACCGAAGCCGAAGCCGAGATGCACGACCCCGCTGTCTGGGTGGGCGAGCTCTACCTCGAGTTTCACCGCGGCACCTACACCAGCCAGGCGGCCACCAAGCTCGGAAACCGTCGTGCCGAGTTCGACCTGCGCGACGTCGAGCTCTGGAGTTCGTTAGCGCCAGGGGGTGACTACCCGCACCGTGAGCTCGAGAGGCTCTGGAAGCGTCTGCTTCTTCACCAATTCCACGACATCATCCCCGGATCGGGCATTCACTGGGTCTATGAGGACACCGCCCGCGATCACGCCCAGATCCGGAAAGATGCGGCGCTCCTGGTCGAAGATGCGCTCGCCCGGCACGCCGGTGTCATCGACACGAGAGGCAAGCACCACCCGGTAGTCGTGTTCAATTCGCTCTCCCATGGGCGGCGAGAACTGGTCACCATCGATGCGCCGGCAGAGATGTCAGCCGCCATCGGCGCATCAGGGGTTGCCGGACCCGTCCAACGAGACCATGAGGGACGAGCCGTCTTCGAGGTGACGGTGCCCGCGTGCGGCTATCAGGTCTATGACCTCGTTGCCGCCCACCCGTCCGCCCCCAGTAGGGTTATGGCTGACGCCCGGTCCCTCGAAAATGATCACCTGCGCATCGAGTTTGACGACCAGGGCCTGTTGTCCTCGGTCTTCGACAAGTCCTCCGGGCGCCAGGTCCTCGCACCCGGGGCTCGAGGCAACTGCTTGCAGCTCCACCCGGACTATCCCAACTTCTTCGACGCCTGGGATATCGATCGGTTCTCCTTCGACCAGGTGGTCGATCTCGTCGACGTCGATTCGGTGGAGCTGGTCGAACGAGGACCTTTGCGGGCGGCGATCCGCATCGTCCGCTCGTTCGGCGACTCCCGCGTGACACAGGTCATCCGGCTGGCCGCCGGATCTCGTTTTGTCGATTTCGATACCGAAGTGGAGTGGCACGAGACGAACCGCCTGCTGAAGGTCGCCTTCCCTGTCGACGTGCGCAGTCACCGGGCGACGTATGAGATCCAATACGGGCACGTGGAACGGCCGACGCATACCAACACGAGTTGGGATGTCGCCCGCTTCGAGGTCTGCGCCCAGAAGTGGGCTGATCTGTCCGAACCCGGATATGGCGTGGCGCTGCTCAATGACTGCAAGTACGGCTACGACATCTCGGCCAACGTCATCCGTCTGTCGCTCTTGCGCGCCCCGACCTGGCCCGATCCGGTGGCCGACCGCGGACATCACCGTTTCAGGTATCGGCTTCTCCCCCACGCCGGAGATCTCCGCCAGGCCGGGGTCATCGACACTGGGTACGACCTGAACGTGCCTCTCCGGGTGATTGCCACCTCCCCCCATCCGGGGGCCGTGGGAGCCGGAGCCTCGATGCTGTCGGTCGATGCCCCCAATGTCGTGGTGGAGGCAGTCAAACAGTGTGACGACGATGCCGGAGCGCTGATTGTCCGGTTCTACGAGGCGTGGGGCCAGCGGGGCCCGGTCACGGTGCGGAGCCCGTGGAATGTTCGCCGCGCCACGGTCACAGACCTGCTCGAACGCGAGGTGGCCGAGACCCCGGCCGAGGGTGCCTTTGTCACGCTCGATATGGCACCGTTCCAGATCTCCACCCTCAAGCTCGAGCGCGACGAGAGTTGAGGCCTTTGCCGCCAACGCACGGAGAATCCGGTCAGCCGCCTTTGCGGGTGGCCACGAAGACCGGGATCTCCCGGTCGGTGTTGGCCTGGTATTCGGCATAGGGCGGGTAAGCCGCCACGGCGCGGTCCCACCAGATCGCCTTCTCGTCACCGCTCACTTGGCGGACCGTCACCGCGAAAGGCTCGGGACCATCCTGGAGGACGACGGACGTGGGGTCGGCCATCAGGTTGTGGTACCAGACCGGGTGAGAGGGAGCTCCTCCTTTCGAGGCCACCAGGGCGTACTCCCCGTCGTGCTCGACTCGCATGAGAGGGGTCTTACGGATCTTCCCGCTCTTGTTCCCGCGGGTCGTGACGAGGAGGACAGGCCGTCCGGTGTCCAGCAGGGTGTTCGCCCGCCGGCCCCCTGAGCTCTCGTACTCGGCCACCTGGTTTCTCACCCATTCGGCCGGACTGGGTTCGTATTCTCCTTCGAGGGCCATGAGAGCACTATACGGATCGCTTCATCGGCATGGGGCCGGCCGCGGATCTGGCCGCGAGCAAGGAACATCGTCGGCGTCCCAGGTGTTGATGGACCCATGAGAGAGCACGTGACGGATGCCGATTTCTGGTTTGACCCATTGTGTCCCTGGGCCTGGATCACCTCGCGGTGGATGCTCGAGGTCGAACAGGTCCGACCGGTCAAGACCCGCTGGCATCTGATGTCGCTGGCCTACCTCAACCTGGAGCAGCACAAGGGTGAGGGCCTCGACAAGGAGTACCTCGAACGCCTGGAGCAGGCGTGGGGGCCGATCCGAATCTGCGCAGCGGCCAAGGCCGAGCAGGGCGACGACATCGTGCTGCCCATCTATACGGCTCTGGGAACGCGCTTTCACAACGAGCAGCGCCGAGATGCGGACGCCCTGGCAGAGGCGGTGCAGGAGGTCGGATTGCCTTCCTCGATCCTCGAGGCGGCCACGAGCACCGAGTTCGACGACGACATCAAGGCGTCGCACCAGCAGGGCATGGACCTGGTCGGTCTCGACGTGGGCACCCCCGTCATCAGCGTCGACGGCAATGCTTTCTTCGGCCCCGTCGTGACTCCGATTCCACGGGGCGAGGCGGCGGGCCGGCTATTCGACGGCGTCTTGGCGGTCACCGGCACGGACGGCTTCTTCGAGCTCAAGCGCACCCGGGACCGGAGCCCGAGCTTCGACTGACCGAGGCTCGACCGGATGGGCCCAGGTGCGAGCGCCAGGGGGAGCTCCTACTGCTCTCACCTCTGATTGCCTACCGTGGCCCACCCTGGAATACGGTCGCGGGTGATGCCGCAGGACATCTACACCGAAGCCGAGGGCGAGCCCGACACTCTGGCCAACCTGGGGCCACTGGGTCTCATGGCCGGGATCTGGGAGGGGCGCAAAGGCTCGGATCAGCATCCGGTGGCCGAGGGCACCGAGCGCGACGACTTTGTCGAGCATTACGAATCCCAGCCGATCGACCGCCAGACCAACGGTCCGCAGCTCTTCTACGGGCTGCGTTATCACACGCACATCGTGAAGCCGGGCGAGGTCGAGACATTCCACGACCAGGTCGGCTACTGGTTGTGGGAGCCGGCGGCCAAGTCCGTCGTCCTCACACTCGCCATCCCCCGGGGTCAGGTTCTCCTGGCCGGAGGACAAGCCGAACCCGATGCCACAGAGTTCGAGGTCACCGCCTCGGTCGGCACGGAGGTCTACGGCATTTTGTCGAACCCGTTCCTCGACCGGGCCTTCCGTACGCTCAGCTACCGGATGCAGGTGACCGTGCATCCGGACGCCACCTGGTCGTATGAGGAGGAGGGGGTCCTGGACATCCCCGATCGCGCCGAGCCGTTCCGGCATATCGACCGCAACACGCTGACCCGGGTCGGGCCTGCCTCGCCCAACCCGCTGGCCCGGGAAGCCCTCACCGGGGGCCGGGACCTCGGCATCGGCAGCCTGTGGCATGCCGATCGCCTGCTCTAGTTGACTAAGTAGATCCGGATTGTGAAGATTGAGACGCTGATCTCAGCCCCGCGTCGGCGACCTACGTCCGGGGACGAACACAAGGGAGGCCACCGCCATGCCCGATTGGGGTTTCGAGACCCGCCAGATCCACGCCGGAGCCGTTCCGGACCCCACCACCGGGGCCCGGGCGGTACCGATCTACCAGACCACGAGCTACACCTTCCGGGACACGTCCCATGCCGCGGCGCTCTTCGGTCTTCAGGAGCTCGGGAACATCTACACCCGGATCATGAACCCCACCCAGGCGGTCTTCGAAGAGCGCATCGCCTCTCTCGAGGGAGGGGTGGCCGCCCTGGCGGTGGCGAGCGGCCAGGCGGCCGAGACCATCACGTTGCTGAACCTGGCCGAGAACGGTGGTCACATCGTGTCCTCGGCCTCGCTGTACGGCGGGACGTACAACCTCTTTCACTACACCCTGCCGAAACTCGGGATCGAGGTGAGCTTCGTCGACGAGCCCGATGATCTGGACGCGTGGCGTGCCGCCATCAGGCCCAATACCAAGGCCTTCTTTGCTGAGACTCTCGGCAACCCCAAAGGTGACGTGCTGGACTTCGAGGGGGTGTCAGGTGTCGCTCATGACAGTCGCATTCCGCTCGTGGTCGACAACACGTTGGCCACGCCCTATCTGGCCCAGCCTCTGCGCCACGGAGTCGATATCGTCGTCCACTCGGCCACCAAGTTCATCGGAGGCCACGGCACTTCGATCGGGGGCGTCATCGTCGACGGTGGCACGTTCGACTATGAGGGCAGCGGCCGGTTCCCAGGATTCACCGAACCGGATCCCAGCTACCACGGCTTGGTATTCGGGCAGCTCCCCGAGGCGCTGTTCCCGGCGCGGTTCGTCCTGAAGGCCCGCCTGCAGTATCTGAGGGACACCGGACCGGCGATCGCCCCGCTCAACTCGTTCCTCTTCCTCCAGGGCCTCGAGACCCTCAGCCTGCGGATGGAGCGCCACGTGCAGAACGCCATCGCCGTGGCCCAGTGGCTCGAAGCACGTGACGAAGTGGGATGGGTGACGTACCCGGGCCTCGCGTCCAGTCCTTGGCACGAACGCCAGCAGCGGTATCTGCCGAAGGGTGGAGGCTCGATCATCGCCTTCGGCATTTCCGGTGGTGCCGAGGCGGGTCGGCGATTCATCGAAGGACTAGAGCTGTTCAGTCATCTGGCCAACGTGGGCGACGTGCGCAGCCTGGCCATCCACCCGGCGTCCACGACCCACTCACAGTTGACCGAGGCCGAGCAGACCACCACCGGGGTGACCGCTGATCTCGTACGGTTGTCGGTGGGCATCGAGTCGATCGAGGACATCCTGGCCGACCTCGAAGCCGGGTTTCGGGCAGCCAAGGGAGCGTGACGCCGCCTGCGGTACCGGGGGTCTGGCGGCAGGGGGACGATCGGGGCCGGCGACAGTTCGTCGCTGTGCCGGGAGACACAAAAACGGGCACTGTTCTCGAGGGCGGCGGTTGGCTCCACGAGATCACGGTCGCCTACGAGACCTGGGGCGAGCTCAATGCCTCCCGGGACAACGCCGTGCTCGTTCTTCACGCCCTCACCGGGGACTCCCATGCGGCCGGTCGGGCCGAGCCCGGCCACCTCACCGTTGGATGGTGGGACGATCTCATCGGTCCTGGTGCACCGATCGACACGGACCGGTATTTCGTGGTCTGCCCGAACGTGCTCGGCGGCTGCCAAGGCACGACAGGGCCGGCGTCGCTCGGTCCCGACGGCGCACCGTACGGGTCCCGATTCCCTCTCGTCACCGTCCGCGACCAGGTCGCCGTGGAGGTGGCTCTGGCCGACCAGCTCGGCATCGGTCGGTGGGCCGCAGTCGTCGGGGGCTCGATGGGTGGCATGAGGGTCCTCGAATGGTGCGTGGCCTATCCCGACCGACTCAGCCGGGCCGTCGTTCTCGCCGTCGGAGCGGCGGCCACGGCCGATCAGATCGGCCTGTGCGCGCTGCAGATACGCGCCATCCGTTCCGATCCGGCCTTCAGCGGCGGCGACTACTACGACAAGGCCGACCGTCCGGTCGAGGGTCTCGCCATCGCCCGGGGTATCGGTCAGATGAGCTACCGGACCGGCGACGAGCTCGAGAGTCGGTTCGGCCGGAGCGCCCAAGCGTCCGAGGACCCCCTCAAAGGGGGTCGGTTCGCCGTCGAATCGTATTTGCAACACCACGGCGACAAGTTGACCGAGCGTTTCGACCCGAATTCCTACATCGTCCTCAGCGAAGCCATGAACAACCACGATGTGGGACGAGGACGCGGCGGCCTCAAACGAGCGCTGGCAGAGGTGCGGGCCGAGGTCACGGTGGCCGGGATCGCATCGGATCGTCTCTACCCCCTGAGCTTGCAGCAGGAGTTGGCCCGGCTCCTTCCCGGCGGCCGGCCCCTGTCCGTCATCGAATCAGCGTCCGGTCACGACGGTTTCCTGCTGGAGACGGAGCAGGTCGGCGCCGTCATGGCCTTAGCCTTGGGAAAACGCGCCTGACCAGCATGTTCCTCGGTCGAGCACGCCGCTGAGCTGATGGGCGGAGGTCGCCACCAGGCCCAAATACGAGCCCATGGAGGGATCTTCGGCGTTGACGGTCCAGACCGAGCGGTTTGATGCCGATACGTGTGAACACGATGGCTAGGGCACGCTTGGCGAGATCCGGGGGACACGGGTTACCCGTCACCGATGGACCGACCTCCGAATCGGAGGAGGACCCCAAGGCGGCCGGATCAGGCTGGCACCCCGGAGTTCGGTTGATCCTCGTGCTCGTCGTCCTGCTCCCCGTGATCTCCACCGGGATCGTCCTCGGATCCGAAGGCGCGTCGGCCTGGACCTTTCGCCAGAGGTCCCAGGTGGTAGCCAAGGATGCAGCACAACTGCAGGTGGTGGCCTCCGCCCGCGCCCAGATGAACGCCTTGGAAGTGCCCATGTCGGCGGTGTCGTACGCCGCCCAGGTCGGCATAAGCGAGAGCGTCTTGGACGGCCTTCTCAAGCCGGCGGTCCCGTACGGAATCCAGCTGGCACACAGCTCGGACAAGATCGCCGCCATCCCGACGTTTTCGTCCACACCGGCGTTGAAGGCGGATGTCGGCCAACTGCGTACCGTGATTCCGAGAATCACGGCCGACACCATCCCCTACGACGACGTCAACACGTTCTTGACGAAGATGGCAGCCGATATCGATAGCGTTTGGTACAGCGACTACAACAGGATGCAGACCGATATCGAGGCGTGGCAGCCGCCGGGATCGTTCGAAGTGCACGCCGCGGCACTGCGTCAGACCTACGCCGCCTTTCTGGCCGGCGGTCGGGAGATCGAGGGGGGAATCTTTGTCCTCGAAGGCACCGGTCCTTCTGGCGCCAAGCAGGAACTGATCCAAGCCGTCGGCGATTTCCAGACGGCCACCAGCCAATTCGTCGGCCACCTCAGTCCTAAGGCTCAGGCGACATGGAGCGCCATGCAGGGCAACCAAGCGGACAGGCACTTTGCCGCCAGCATCCAGCAGGGCCTGACCGTCGCCTTGAACGGCCTGCCGGCCCCGTTCCTGGGCAACCTTCAGTTCGCCGGCAGCTCCGAAAGAGCGGCTCTTCAGTATTTGACCGCCTTGAACAAGCTGGTCGATGCCGCGTCGCAGGACCTTCAGGATTCGGCGCTGGCCCAAGCGACAACGGCCAGCCACCACTTCACGTACGAAATCGGCTTCCTCGGCTTGCTCGCCCTGCTCAGTCTCGGCGGCGTCATCGCCGCCGGTCGGGTACTCACCCGTCCACTGAAGCACCTGGCCGCCGCCGCCCGGCAGGTGCACAACGGGGAGTTCGATCTCGAACGGCTCCCCAATCGAGGTCCCCGGGAAGTGGTGGCGACGACGGCGGCCTTCAACGACATGGCTTCGACCCTGAAGGCGGTGGAATCGAAAACGGTGGCCCTCGCCACCGAAGACCTGGCCCACCCGGAGCTGCTCATCCCGTTGCCCGGTCGAACAGGTCGAGCCCTGCAATCGAGCGTCGACACACTGGCGGCCAGGATCCGCGAACGCGAAGTGCAGCGACAGCTACTGCACGACGCGGCGACACACGACCGACTCACCGGGTTGTACAACCGAGCCGCCGTGTTGGACTTTCTGACCAACGACGTGACCCGACGCCGGCAGGCGGGCGAGACGGTGGCCGTGCTCTTCATCGACCTCGACAGGCTCAAGCCGCTCAACGACACGTACGGACACGAGGCGGGCGATACGGCCATCCTCGTCACGGCCCAGGCACTGTTGGAGGCCACTTCCATTTGCGACGTCGTCGGACGCCTGGGAGGCGATGAGTTTCTCGTCGTACTGTGTCATGAGCACAGCACGGACGGGAACGCCGTGGCCGGCCGGATTCACCGGACCATCGCCGAGCGCAGCATCCCGGTGCAGGGTGTGTTCGTTCCCCTTCAGGCCAGCGTGGGCATTGCCCTGACACAGTGTGACTCGGCCACGGATCCGATGAAGCTCGTGCGCCAGGCCGACGAGGCCATGTACGAAGCGAAGAAGGTGGCGCGCGCCATCAGAGATCAGACGCCGGCGGCCCCGGGCTGAGAGACAGAGGCGGCGTGGCTGGACGACGTCGACGCCAAACGGTGGCGGGCGCCGTCCCCTCGGGGAGGATCACCGCTCGCCGTTGCGCTCGAGCCAAGGGTGGACGGCCGCTACCTCTTTTGTGAAATCGCCGGCGGCCGGCCCCCGCTCGCGGGGTGCCAGGGCAACAGATACCAAAATGGTGGACCACCCTGATACAAGGCGTGGTGAGGGCTCTCGGGGACACCGACCTCAGGGGCGGTATCGAGAGGGTGAGGCGAAAGGGCTACGACGCCAGATGCACGATGTCGCCCACCAACAGCGCACTCACCAGAACCATGACAGCGGCGTAAATCACGGTCATGCCCCATCGCCAGCGGTGGTCGTTGACCCAGAACCTCCTGATACCGATGACATCGAAGGTCAGCGCCAACACGGCGATGGGAATCCCGATGGCTGGACCGACTCCGGTCGCCAGCCCGAAGGCGGGCGTCGCAATGGGGAAAACTACATAGCTGAGCAGGCATCGCAGCGCCGAGAGGACGATCGAGAAGCTGAACATGCGGTGAACGGCTTCGTCCCCGACCGTCGACGGCCCCGGAGGAACGAAGAGTAGCCGGCGCATGGCGGTGTCGGCCCGCGAGCGGAACACGGGGGAGGAGTCGGGGGTGACGGCGACCTGGCTCACGGCAAGAACGCTAGGGCCCGGGGCGCCGCCGCTCCAGTCAGGGCGCTTTCGACCTTGCTCTGGCGACCACGCTGCCCCGAACCGAATCCACCAATTCAATTCCGACGGGCATCTGTGACCGTCAAAATGTCCAGCCTCCCGATCGGGTCGGCACGGGGGCAAACCTCGTCGGGGACAGGCAGGACGATTCCACCTCGGTCACGGTGGGTGATCTTGTCGAGACCCGGAAACGGCCCTAGGAACCGAATTCCGTTGGTGGTACAGTGCCAATTGGGTTAGGCCATCGGGTCCGGCCCGCATCATCGTTGCCCCAGACCCTGGCGGCGCCAGCGCCGAGCGTTTCGCTCGCACAGCAGCCAGATGGAAAGGGGGGAAGCGGAATATGTCATCACCTCGACAATTCCCACTCCCTCTCCTCCGACCAGCCACACGTCGTGTGTCGATGGGTCACAAACTGTGCTCCGTCTCCGGTTCTCCGGTCCTGTCGGCTTCAGAGCGACACATGGCCGGTGCTTCTCCGGTTCCCTTTCCGCGCCGCAATTGACGAGCGCCGCCCCCCGCCGCTGGTCTCGGTGGTGCGGAAAGGGACCGGAAACTTTGAGTCAGGAATCACAACCAGGGTGGCCCGGCGACTGAGGTCGCCCAGGAACTCATCTTTGCTGCGTTACCCGCTGGGCGGCGGCGATGAACGAGGGGTCATCGATCAGATTGAAGCCTCGCCGGCAGGCCTCGACCAGCTTCACCTGATGCGCGTCGCGGCTGGCCACAGCGGCCAGGGCCAAGCTTTCGTCCCACTCGGCCGTCGGATCGGGCGTGACGACCGGGGCCGCACCTGTGTAGAGGGCGGCGTGTTCAGCCCGTACCTGAGCCAAGGCGGCCACCCTCGCCTCCGATGCGATGTGACCGACCAGCAACTCGACGGCCATGGCTCCCGTGACGCCGTGCAGGTTGAAGATGCTCGGGTGGGCCACGTAGTGGAGCGCACCGTTGGCGGCCGCCCGGGTCACGGCGCGGTCGACGGCCTCGTCCGGCGCCATCTCGGCTGGGGGACGGCCCGGTTGAAATCGGGCCGCCCAGTAGCCGAGAGCCCGAGCGAGTTCGGCCCGTCGCGCCGGGGTCTCGACCGCGTCAATGGCCCTGACGGCGTGGGCCGTCCGAATGGCGCCGTGGAAGAGGACGGTGGCAAGTCCCGGTACCAGCCGGGGTACCCAGATCTCCACTGTGCGAGCCCATCCGTCGTCGGCCAGCGCCCGTTCGAAGTAGCCGACCCACTCCGGAAGCAACCGGTAGTCGCCCAGCGCGTCCTTCCATGCGGAGCCGCCAACACCTCGGGGCTCGGCGGGGCGGGCGCCTTCTCCCACCATCTCGGTGAACCAACGAGCCCATCGGTCGATTTGGTCCTCGCAGCCCAGCGCGGCCAGAGCTTCACAGGCCATCGGTCCATGGTTGACGAATCCGTTCGGCAGTTCGAAGTCCGATAGCGCCATGCGGTCGAAGGCTTCGTCCAGCGCTGGCGATGCGTCGCTCATGGTTCTCCGTTCTGTCTTCCTCGGCACCCGACTGGCGCTTGTCTGCCATCAGCCTAAATCCTCAAGTAATATTGAGGTCAAGGCCCATGCCGCAACTCTCTTCCGATATCCGCGCATTGAGCGTCGGTCAGCTCTCGGCGCGCAGTGGCGTGGCCGTGTCGGCATTGCACTTCTACGAGTCACGGGGGCTTATCGCCAGTCGTCGTACGACCGGCAACCAACGCCGCTACACGCGGGACATGCTTCGTCGCGTCGCCTTCATACGGGCGTCCCAGCGCGTCGGTATCCCCTTACGCACGATCAAGGATGCTCTCGATCAGCTCGATGACAACCGCACTCCCACCCGTCGTGACTGGGCGCGGCTGTCGGCGGCCTGGCGTGACGACCTGGACGACCGCATCGCGCAGTTGCAACGCCTGCGCGATCGACTGACCGGTTGCATCGGATGTGGTTGCCTGTCCCTTGACCGCTGTCAGCTCGCCAATCCCGATGACGTGCTCGGCCGGGAGGGATCCGGGCCCCGCAATCTTCCCGGCTGAAAGACGCCACGCCACATCGCAAGATCGATGTCGCTGTGGTCAGCACGACGTCTCTCTGTGGTTTCTCGGCTCGACGGTCACTCATCGTGATCGGTGTTAGGTAACGCAAACTCTTTCGCGCGCGCCGTCTGCGGCAATCGATAAGAAATCCCGAAATGCGTCACGAATTTGCAGAATTCCTGTGATAGCCATTGCGGGCCGCCCTGGAGTCCGGTGGCTCCGAGCGACCGAGACGGGGGTACGGCAATGGCCGACACGACACAGCAACGACGCAATCCGCCGGGAGAATGGGGACGGAACTCAACGCTCCGGGGAGTGCTGGCACTCGTCGGCGGTGTCGGATTGTCGCTGCTCTTTTCGGCGTTCGTGTCGCAGCCCGCACTCGCCGGCCCGTCATATGTGCACCCGGCTATCACCTCTACCAAGTCCACCTTCAAGGTGCCCGTGTGGAGCACTTCCACCTGGACGCTGCGGTTGTGGGCGCAGGGCACGCTCGAGGGATCGGACACGGGCAAGTCGGGGACCCTGGTGGTCGTCGTGCCCCACACCTCAGCCTGCGCGTTCCAAGCCGACGTGTCCGAGACTCCGCTCGGCGGTCGGTCCGTCTTCTACTCGGGAGCGCGGGCCACGATGACCGCCTGTGGGGTGACGCCTCCCATCCCGACCATCGCCGGCCACATCTATCTGTGTACGCCGGCCGGTGCAACGACGATCGATGAGGTCCTCGGCGGAACCGTGAGCGCCACCGGACCCCAGACCTTGGCGTCACAGGCCAACCCGCTGAACCCGACGTCAGTGGCCAGCGGGACCTACGAGATGACGGCGGACTTCCCCACCGGATATCTCCTCGTTGCCTGCGGAGGCACGGCCACCGTCGCATCGGGTGGGCTAACGGCCTCGCAGTCGGTCACGGCCACCCCGGCGGGCACCGGTGTCGGTCTCTTCTACGCCTCAGCGCCTCCGGCCGGCGGGGGGGGCGGCGGCTCTAGCGGCTCGTCCGGCTCCACGGGCTCGACTCCCATCGCCGGCGCCACTTCGAGCTCGGGCAGTACGGGACCGACCTCTCAGGTCCACGCAGCGACGGCCGCCGGGCACAGTGCCGCCGTTCAGGCCGTCGCGGCGACGGGCTCTTCTCTGGCCTTCACGGGCATGGACGCGGAGCCGCCGCTGCTGATCGGGCTGATCCTGTTCGGCCTCGGCTTAGTGCTGACCGCATGGTCTCGTGTCCGGCGGTCGGGTAGGCGTCAGCCGGTGCGCGTGCAAAAGTGACGATGCGAACTGAAGGATCGCGGTGTCACGCGCCCGGTCCGCCGAAGAGCTCGTCGTAGTCGCGCAGCCGGCTGGCCAATGCGCCCATGATGCCGAGAGCGAACGTGGGCGTCTCGTGCACCAGGAACAGGAAGAGTCCTCGATCAATCTCGGCCAATGTGGTCTCGACCGTGGCCACCGCCGTCAGGTTGCGAGGAAGGAGATCGATCAGGGCGCGTTCACCGAACACGTCATTGGGTCCGAGAGAAGCGACCACCGCTGAGCCCTTGCGGAGCTCCACAGCGCCGGAGACGACCCCGTACATGTGGGTCCCGACATCCCCCGCGCCGTAGATTGCCTCTCCGGCGGCGACGGTCCGGTGCACCGGCGCGTTCAGGAACAGACCGTCAGCTGTCACGGTGTCGATGAATCACGGAACCGGACCAAGACCGAACATTGCCCGACAGTGTACGTGAGGGGCGAGAAAGCGGTGGCCAGCGCCAAAGACCGCACCGGCGCCTCCGCGCACGGCAGCGATGCCCGCCGCATCCAGGCTCGGTGCGCGAGGTCGAGGCCGGCACCGTGAACGTCAACGCCAAGGCGGTCGGGCCGGGATCGAAGAGATGGTCCACGCAAGGCCGCCCTCATCGGGCCCTAGGCCGATGTCATCGGACGACTCTGCGGGGTCGATCGTCGCCCCGGTCCATCTGGGATACTGGCGATCCGTCGCCTCGACAGCCAGGAACGGAGCCCCCATGGTCCATCAGACCCGACGTCGCCCGCCCGTCGTCTCTGTTCTCGTCGTTGTGTTGGCCGTACTGGCGTCACTGCTGTTCGCCCGGGCCACGGCATCCGCCGCCACCCAGGCTCGACTGGCTCCTTCGAGCGGCGCCTACAACGCCTACACCTTCCACATGAGCTTCGGTCACCGGTCGCGCAGCTACCGGTTGCACGTCCCCCCGGCGGCCCTCACCGGCAAGCCGCTGCCGCTGATCCTCAACCTGGCCGGCGACACCCAGAACGGTTTTCTGCAGGAGATCCAATCGCAGATGGACACCTCCTCCGACACAGATGGCTACCTCGTCGCCTACCCCAACGGCACCCGGATCTCCGTCGTCTTGACCCCGGACCCCATCGCCAAGCAAGCCCAGTACGGGTGGGACGCCGGGCTCTGTTGCGGACTGCCGGTCACCAAGCACGTGAACGACGTCGGCTTCTTGCTGAAGGTCATCTCCGACATCGCCTCCCGCACACCGGTCGATCTGCGTCGGGTCTACATCACCGGCATGTCGAGCGGCGGGATGATGTCCTATGCCATGGCGGCCGAGGCCTCCCGACACATCGCCGCCATCGCTTCGGTCTCCGGGCAGGTCGAGATACCCACCATCCATCCCACCCGGGCCGTGCCGACCATGGAATTCCACAGTGTCAACGATCCGATCGTCGCCTTCAAAGGGTCCCCCAACAAGAACCCCAAACTCATCCTGTCGGTGCAGGAGGGGCTTAACCAGTGGGTGAAGGCCGACGGATGCAGCACCACACCCCATAAGGCCAAGACCATCGTGGGCGCCACCGGATCCACCTCGGCCGGGCAAACGGCCACGTTGGTGACCTATACGCATTGCCGATCGGGCGCCGAAGTGGCCCTCTGGCGCTTCACCGGATCAGGTCATGTGTGGCCGGGGTCGTCCATCAACACCGGTGGGGCCGTGGGCCGAGGGATGGACCTCGTGCACGCCGACCAGGCGATGTGGCAATTCTTCAAGCGCTACTCGCTACCCAAAGCGCCCCCGACCACGACGTAAGCGTGCGCCGTCTGTGACTGTCCGTCCGGTCCAAGAGCCGGGGCCCGACGCCGTCCTGCGGGCCGCCGTCGTCGTCGCCCGCCATCTGCGCGTCACGCCGGTGGTGGCCAGTCCCCTCCTCGGGGCCGACGTCTGGCTCAAGCTCGAGACCCTCCAGCCCACCGGATCCTTCAAAGTACGGGGGGCACTGGTGGCCGTGGCCGGCGCCCTGGCCGAGGATCCCGACCGGCCCGTCGTCACGGCGTCGGCGGGCAACCACGGCCTCGGCGTGGCCTTCGCCGCCCGCGTCTTCGGCGCCAGGGCCATCGTCGTCATTCCCGAGAACGCGTCGACGGCCAAGCGCAGCGCCCTCGAGGACTTCGACGTCGAGATCGTGCGTCACGGCTCGACCTACGACGAGGCCGAGACCCACGCCCTGGTCCTGGCCGCCGCCGGTGGGGCCCGGTTCGTGTCGGCCTACAACGACCCCGACGTCATCGCCGGACAGGGAACCATCGCCCTCGAGCTCTTCGACCAGATCCCCGGCCTGACGACGATCATTGCCCCCATCGGCGGGGGTGGATTGCTGGCCGGCCTGGCCCTGGCCGCCGCCCACCGATCTGGCGTCGGCGTGCGCGGTGTCGAGACCGACGCATCGCCGGCGGTGAGCGCGTCGGTCACCGCCGGCCGGGTCGTGGCCGTGCCCATCGGCGCCACGTTGGCCGACGGCCTGGCCGGCAACATCGAACCGGGGGCGGTGACGATCCCTCTGATCGCCCACGGAGTCGAGCAGATCGCCGGGGTCGACGAGGAGTCGATCAAGAGAGCAGTCAGATTTCTCGCCTTCGACCACGGGTTGGTGGTCGAGCCATCGGGAGCGGTGGCCGTCGCCGCTCTGCTGTGCGGCCGTCTCGCACCGGGGTCCGGTCCGACCGCCGTGGTGGTGACGGGCCGCAACGTGTCGGGCGCCCTTCTCGGCGAGCTTCTGTCCGGCGGGCCATGATGCACCGATGCCAGAGGTCGAACTTTCGGGTGTGACGATCGCCTACGACGTATCGGGGCCGTCCGCCGGCGACCCCGTCGTCCTTGTCTGTGGGCTCAGTCAGCCCGCCGCCTCCTGGCAGCTCGGCATGGTGCCGGCACTCACGGCCGCCGGGTATCAGGCGGTGACCTTCGACAACCGGGGAGTGGCCCCGTCGTCATCTCCTGCGGCGCCCTACACGATCGACGAGATGGTGAACGACACCGTGGGGCTGCTCGACCATCTTGGCCTGGCGAGGGTGCGCATCGCCGGGTACTCGATGGGGGGATGGATCGCCGAGACACTGGCGTTCCGGCACCCCGAACGCGTGCAGGCGGCTGTCTTCATCGGCAGCTGCAACGTGGGGACGTCGTGGGAGAAGGCCATCACCACCGTCGAGCGCGATCTGGCCCGGCTCGACTCGGAGCTGCCCCCGTTGTTCAACGCCGTCGAGACCATGCGCTACCTGCCGAACCATGAGTTACAGCAGGACGAGATCGTCGACCTCTGGCTGAGCCTGATCGGCGGGCTCGAGCCGTGGCGAAATCCCGGTCGGCTCGGGCAGTACGAGGCCGCTCTGGCCTGGTCCACAGACGTCGAACGGACCCGGCGTTGGTCGTCATTGTCGATGCCGTGTCTGGTGCTGAGCTTCGAACACGACGTCGACTCCCCGCCGGCGCGGGCCCGCCAGGCGGCGGACACGATTCGCGGATCCCGCTTCGTCGAGATTCCCGGGGCCAGCCATCTGGGGGTGTTCACCCATGCCGGGGCCGTGGGCGACACCGTCGTGGCCTTCTACGCCGGAGGCCCTTTGGCCGAGTGAGCCGTCGAGGGGCCAGTATGGGCCGTGCCCCGCGCCACCGTCCTCCTTGCCGGCCGTCCCGTCCACCGGGTCGGGTTCGGAGCCATGCAACTCCCCGGACCCGGTGTTTTCGGACCCCCGGCCGACCGGGCCGGGGCCGTGGCCGTGCTTCGCCGGGCCGTCGAAGCGGGCGTCGACCACATCGACACGGCCCAGTTCTACGGCCCCGACGTGGCCAACGAATTGATCCACGCCGCCCTCCATCCCTATCCGGAGGGATTGGTGTTCGTGTCCAAGGTCGGCGCCGTCCGCGACGACCAGGCCGGGTGGCTCCCGGCGCAGCGTCCCGAGGAGCTGCGCGCCGGGGTCGAAGCCAACCTCCGCAGCCTGGAACTGGACCAGGTACCCGTCGTCAATCTCCGTCGCGTCCCCGGGTCCGACGTGCCGTTGGCCGAGCAGCTCTCGGCCATGGCGGCACTGCGCGACGAAGGCCTCATCGGAGGGGTCGGGCTCAGCAACATCACCCTCGACGACTACCTCACCGCCCGGTCCCAGATAGAGGTGGCCTGTGTCCAGAACGCCTACAACCTGACCAGCCGGACCGATCAGCCCCTGTTCGACGCCTGCCGGGACGACGGGGTGCCCTTCGTCCCGTTCTTCCCGCTCGGATCAGCCTTCTTCCCCGAGAACCCCGTCCTCGACGCCCCCCTGCTCGGCGCCACCGCCAGCCGCCTGCACGCCACTGCGGCCCAGGTGGCGCTGGCCTGGTTGCTGACCCAGGCGCCCTCGGTGCTGTTGATCCCGGGCACGTCGTCGCTGTCACACCTGGAGGAGAACCTGGGCGCCGGTGACCTGGTCCTCGACGACGTCGCCCTCGCTGATCTGGCCACCCTCGACGCCCCTTAGTCTCGGGGGTGGCCCTCAGTCTCGGGGGTGACAGACAGAGAGGAGCAGCCATGGCCAAGGTTCTCTACACCGCACATGCCCACGTCACCGGCGGACGCGAAGGGCACGGCGGGACGACCGACGGCGAGCTCGAGGTGGACCTCCGTCTCCCCAAGGAGATGGGCGGCTCCGGTGGGGGCACAAATCCCGAGCAGCTGTTCGCCGTCGGCTATGCCGCCTGCTTCGAGAGCGCCCTCGGCGCCGTCGCCCGCCGCCGTCAGCTGGAGGCCGGCGAGGTCACCATCGACTCGGCCGTCAGCCTGACGCCCACCGGTGACGGTGGTTTCCGGCTCTCGGTGACCCTCGACGTGTCGCTCCCGTCGGTCGCCGATCGCCAGACGGCGGCCGAGCTCGTGCGGGGAGCCCATGAGGTCTGTCCGTATTCCAACGCCACCAGGGGCAACATCGACGTCGAGCTTCTCCTCGCCGGCGAACCGGTGTGAGGACACGTCACGTCCTTTAGGACAGCCTCGCCGGCACCAGGGATGCCAAGGGATCGAGCTGCCGCGTCGTCTCACGCAGTCTGGTGAAAAGGTCAGAGGGGCTGAGCCGGTTGTACAGCGGTCCAGCCCCGTCGCGCAGAAGCACGTTGGCCATGGCCACGCCGCGCGCCGGCACCGGGAGCGGTGCCACGAGGGCCACCACCATGGCGCGCACGACCGGCTCGGCCGCCATGATGCGATCTCGGCACAGCGGCACGCGCCGGATGCGTGGCGCCGGCGGGCACCGGCTCACCGCCACGAGGTGCTGCCAGTTGCGGGCCGACGCCTCACGTTCAACGGGTCGGACGAGGGTCTGGGCCCGGGTGGCCAGGAGCCGGTTGGTCTCGGGTGCCTGACCGGAAGCCAGACGCCGATCCAGGGAGGAGGCGAGCAGGCGGGCCGCCAGCAGATCCCACGGCCGGCACGGCCGGGCGAGCAGGCGTGGCGGATGACTGGGGTCTCGGATCACAAGCATCGTGAACCTGCTTCCTTTTCGAGGTCAGCTCCCATGGTGCGCCAGGTCCGGGCCGGGCGAAAGTGGCATCATTGACATGGTGCGCGACAAACCTGCCAGATCGACAGTGGCCGTGGTCGTCTGCGACGGCCTCAGCCTGTTCGAGTTCGGTGTCGCCCACGATGTCTTCGGCACCGACTGGTCGACTCTCTTCGGCGTCGCCTGGTACCGCCTGTTCGTGTGCGGCGTCACCCCGGGAACGGTGACGGCGGAAGGCGGGCTCCACCTGCAGGTCCCCGACGGGCTGGACCGGGTGGCCCGGGTCGACACCGTGATCGTGACGCCGACCGACCAACCCGAGAAGGTGCCCGACGAGGTCGTCGACGCGCTCCGGGCGGCCCACGCGCGGGGACAGCGCATCGTCTCTCTGTGCACCGGGGCCTTCATCCTCGCCCGGGCCGGACTTCTCGACGGACGCCGGGCCACCACCCACTGGGCCGAGTGCGACGACCTGGCCCGCCGTTATCCGAAGGTGTCGGTCGACCCCGGGCTCCTCTACGTCGACGAAGGTGACATCCTCACGTCGGCCGGAAGTGCCGCCAGCATCGACCTGTGTCTGCACATCGTCCGCCGGGATCACGGCACCGAGATCGCCACCCAGCTGGCCCGGCAGATGGTGGTCCCGCCCCAGCGCGACGGGGGCCAGGCCCAGTACATCGAGGTTCCCATGCCCGTCCTCGACAGCTTCAACCTGTTCGCCGACACCGTGACCTGGTTGCAAGAGCATCTGGACGAACCGGTCACCGTCGACGACCTGGCCGGACGCTGCGCCATGAGCCCACGGACCTTCGCCCGTCGCTTCCGGGCCAGCACCGGCACCACGCCCTACCAGTGGCTGCTGCGCCAGCGCGTCCAACTGGCCCAGCGACTCCTCGAGACGAGTGATCTGCCCATCGACGTGGTGGCGGGCCGCAGCGGCTTCTGCACGGCCGCCAACCTCCGCAAGCACTTCGGCCGGCTCCTGCACACAAGTCCCCAGGGCTACCGCCGTACCTTCAGGGAGCGACGCGCCGGCTGATGACCGCTTCCGACCGTTGCACCCGGGCCCTCTCCTTCGGGACTATCGCCGAGGACTACGACCGCTTCCGTCCCGGCCCTCCGGTGGAGGCACTCGAGTGGATCCTTCCCCCCCAGCCCGAGGCCGCCGTCGACATCGGGGCGGGCACGGGCGCCCTCACCCGGCTGCTCGTGGGCCGCGCCCGACACGTCGTCGCCGCCGAGCCCGACCGGCGGATGGCGGCCGTGCTCGCCACCCGGGTCCCGCTCGCCACCGTGGTGTCGGCCCGGGCCGAGGAACTTCCCTTGCGCGGCGGAGGCTTCGACGCCGTGGTGGGGTCGTCAATGTGGCACTGGGTGGACGCCGAGCGCGCCTCGGTCGAGGTGGCGCGGGTGCTGCGTCCGGGCGGGGTGCTCGGGCTCCTGTGGAGCGGGCCCGACCGGTCCCAACCGTGGTTGGCCGAGCTCCTGTCCGGCGTACGACGGGCGCAACCGCCCGCCGACGAGAATCCCCCTCCGCCACCGCCGGGTCATGGGCCTGGCCCCCGAGGCGCCATTCTCGGTGCCCGAGGCGCACATCATGCGGTGGTCGTTGACGGTGACTCCCGAGCATCTCATCGAGCTGGCCTGCACCTACAGCGGGTTCATCGTGCTGCCCGAGGCCGAACGAAACCGCCTGCGCGGTGGTCTGGTCGACGCCGTGCACGACCATCCCGCCCTCGCCGGCAGGTCAGAGATCGAGCTGCCCATGCGCTGCATCTGCTGGAGGGCGGTGCGCACTCTCTGAGATGTCGCGTTCAGACGTCGCCTCCTGAGACCAGAAGTCGCCGCAGTTATCCGACCGGAACCCCGGCCGGTGCGCCGTCGGAGATCCCGTGGACATGGGCTGTCCGGTCTCCGAGCACATCGTGCAGGTTCGTGATCAGCTGCTCGACCTCGTCGTGGCGCACGACCAGATTTCGCCGCGTGCCGTCACGCCTCTCACTGACGAGGCCGGCCTCGCGTAGAAGCTTCACGTGGTTGCTGACAGTGGGCTGAGCCAGGGAAAAGGCGGCGGCGATCTCGGTGGCCGTGCGGGGGCCCGTGCGCAGCGCATCCAGTATGGCCAGGCGCGTGGGATCCGAGATCGCCTTCAGCCGATGGGCCAGCGCCTCGGTACGGGCCCGGGCCTGCGCGCCGGTGGTATCGGTCCGCACCCCCACCACCACCACTCCGGGCAGGTCGACCAGGAGACCTTTGTGGGTGAAGTAGGCGGGGACCACGACAACCTCGGCGTCCGGCCCCACGGCGGCCACGGTCCGGTCGATTATGTCCCCGAAGTCGCATTCGCTCCGGATGACCTCGTGCCAGTCGGCCCCCTTCGCCTGGACCTCGCGCCGGGCGGCCATGGCCACCTCCACCGCTCCTTGCCCCGAGAGTTCCCACTCGTCACGCATGGCATTCCAGGTGTCGCGCACGAGGGTGACATATCGGTGTCGCAGTTCCGACGATTCCCGCAACCGGCTGAGCCGGAGCACGACGGCGGCGCGATCCTCTTCGTTCTCCGAATGCAACGGGAGATCGCCGCGCTCCACCGGAACCGTGGCGCACAGGTCGTCGAGGCGTTCGAGCAACTGGTCGGCGTCGGTCGAGAAGAGCAGCCCACCGTGGTGCGCCACCACGATCAGCTCCAGGAAGCCCCCACAGCTCATCGCCTCCTGCGGGCCCCAGAAGGCGTGCGCCCTCTCGAGCAGGCCGGGGTCCCGTTCGTAGATCGCCGTCACCGGAGCGTGGCTCTGGCGGAAGTCCTGCCGCTCGGCCGAGAGCAAGACCCACTCGATCTCTATGGCGACCGACGCCCGCACCGAGACCCGGGGGCCGTGGGAACTGGGAAGATCGGTATGGATAAGTGGCATAGTCCAATAACTATATTGCTATATTCTTGAAAATGTCAACAACTGAACCTATAATGAAGACATGAGTATGAACCCCTGGCTCACCGAGCAGATGGCCGCCGAGCACATCAAAGACCTCGAGTGCGCCGCCGACGGCCGGCGGCGGGCCCTTGCCCGCGACCCTGAGTCCAGCGCGTCGCACCGGCCCGCCCGTGGGGCCTTGGCCCGCCAGGTGGGAGTCCTGCTCATCTCGGTCGGCCGCCGCCTGGCCGACCCCGACGCCTTCCCGGCCGCCTTCGACGCCCCCCATCGGCACTGAGGCCGTCGGCCCCGATCAGCCCGGGCCCACACCTCTGTCCCCCGCCTCTCTCGGACTCTCGGGCCGGCCGACCGGCCCGGGGCTGTGGGTCAGAGGGCCGGGGCCAGAGGCTCGTGACCCGATATTCGGGTCCCCACCCGCACGAGCGGCGGCGTCGAGGCCCGACGGTGCCTAAGACCAAACAGCGCACCCCCGAGCTTCGGGACTACGTGATGTCGGTCGCCGTCGGACTGCTGGCCGAGCAGGGTGTCGCCGGCTTCACGGCCAGAGGCATCGCCCGGGAAGCGAAAACATCGACGCCTGCGGTCTATGAGCTCTTCGGCGACAAGTGGGGTCTGGTGCGCGAGGTGTTCTTCGAGGGATTCCGGCTGCTGCGCCGGTACCTCGGTTCCTCGTCGACTCCGGTGACCCGAGGCCGATCTCGTCGGGCTTATCGAGATTTACCGGAGATTCATGAGTGAGAACCCCGAGCTGGCCGAGGTGATGTTCTCGCGACCGTTCACCGACTTCGACCCTCGTCTGTCCGAACAGGAGGCGAGTAGCTCGGTGCGGATCTTCATCGTCGAACATGTGGCTCGTTGCATCGACGCCGGACAACTGAGGGGCGAGGCCACCGACGTGGCCCACGTCCTGGTGGCAGGTGCAAGGCCTGGCGGCCGCCGAGAAGGCCAGCCGCCTCGGGACCACGCCGGAATCGGTCGACCGGCGTTTCGGGCTGGCTGTCGACGCCATCCTCACTGGTCTGTCCCTCTAGGGCTCCTCTCGACCTCCCCTACCATGCAGGGGTGGCGTCCGGTCCGGAGAGAGAGGCAGAGCTCCGGGCCCCGTCGATCGAGGAGATCGAGGATGCGGTTGTCGACGGGGACCGGCCCCTCGGGTCGGGAACCGCCCTCTCGGCCCTGCGCCACCGCACCTTCCGCACCGTCTTCCTGGGCGCCTTCGCCTCCAACATCGGCACCTGGATGCAGAACGTCGTGCTCGGCGCCTACGCCTACGACATCACCCACTCGAGCACTTTCGTGGGAGTGGTCATCTTCGCCCAGCTCGGTCCCGCCCTCCTGCTCGCCATGGTCGGTGGTCTCATCGCCGACAAGGTGGACCGCAAGAAATTCCTGATCCTGCTGTCCGTCGAGCAGCTGGTGTTCTCGTTGATGCTGGCCCTGGTGGTGAGGACGCCCTCGCCCAGCCACGTCCTGCTCGTGGCCATGGTGGTCATGGTCGGCGTGGGAAGCGCCATGTTCGGTCCGGCCTACTCGGCCATCCTCCCGGCCCTCGTGACCCGCAAGGATCTGCCCGGGGCCATCTCGCTCAACTCGGCCCAGATGAATGCGTCGCGGGTCATCGGCCCGGTGATCGGCGGGGTGGCCTACCACTTCATCGGACCGGCATGGGTCTTCGCCGGTAACGCCGTCACCTATCTCTTCGTGGTGGCCGCCCTCATGATGGTCTCGCTGCCGCGGCTGCCCCAGATGACGCAGCACGCCAGTCGCTGGCGCGAGCTGACGGCCGGTATCACCACGGCCCGGGCCGACCGGGTGGTGGGGCGCTGCCTGGTCACCGTGTTCGTGTTCTCGCTGTTGGCGTTGGCCTTCATCGGGCAGATGCCGGTGGTGGCGGCGCACAACCTGGGCATCGATCCCAAGTCGGCCAATTACGGCCTCCTCTACGCCTGCTTCGGCACCGGTGCCCTCATCGGTGCCATCTCCATCGGCACGGTGTTCTCCCGGACGTCCAAGCCGATGATCGTCCGGGTCTGTCTGATCGGCTACGCCCTGGCGCTCACGGCCTTCGCACTGTTGCGGGCCGCTCTGCCCGCCTACTTCGTGGTGGCCGTGGTCGGGGCGTTCTACTTCGCCTTCATCACGGCGCTCAACACGGCTCTGCAGACCCGCCTGGCCGACGCCGTGCGGGGACGCGTCATGGCCCTGTGGATCATGGGCTTCGGCGGGACGGTGGCTCTGGGCAACCTCATCGTGGGGCCGGTGGTGTCGTCGGTGGGCATCACCGACGTCCTCATCTTCGGTGCCGGCGTGGCCGTTCTGCTGGCTTGGTACGCCGATGTGCGGGCGCCGGAGGTGACGACGGGCGAGCTCAGGACGCTGCCGGCCGGGTAGGGGCCGGATCGTTGTCGGTCCACAGTCGCCGCAATTCGGCGTTGAACACCGGCGCCCGCTCGACCGGGAAGAAGAGCTTGGCCCCCTCGAGCTCCACGAGGCGCACGGTTCCGGGGATGGTGGTGGCCAACCACCGGGCCCAGGCCACATCGAAGAAGTCGTCGGCCGTCCCCCACACGATCAGGGTGGGGGCTTCGAAGCGGGCCAGGTCGTCTCTGACGGCCACGGTCACGCTGTTGTCCATGGCGGCGACATAGCCCTGGACGGCCTCGGCCCTGTCGCTCGACGCCGCGAAGGGCCCGAAGAATCCGGCGATCATCTCGTCGGACAGAACGTCAGGGTCCTCGAGACTGGAGGCCAGCGCCGCCCGGGCCGTGGCCGGGTCGGCGGCCAGAGCGGCCAGGGCGCCGGCCAACACGCCCTCGGTGGCCATGTCGTGGATGGGACGGAAGGCCTCCGGAGGCCAGTTGTCGTGGGTGTCGCAGTTGGTGAGGGTCAGGGTCCGTATCCGCTCGGGCACCGAGACGGCGACGAGTTGGGCGATGGCACCACCACTGTCATTGCCGACGAGATCGACCGAGTCGAGCCCGAGGACATCGAGGAACTCGATGATCATCTCCACCTGGAGGGCGATGGTCAGCTCGCCGGGCGCCGGACTGGCGCTGTGGCCGTGGGCCAGGAGGTCGACGGCCAGGCACCGGCGTATGTCGGCCAGACCCTCGAGCTGGGCCCGCCACAGATCGGCGTTCAGGAAGACCCCGTGGATGAACAGGGCCGCCGGCCCCTCACCGACGTCGAGGTAGGCGACGTCGCCGACGCCGGTCGGCGCCGTCCGGCGCCCGGTCATGCCGTCGTTCATACTTCTAGTAGTCGAGATACTCATGGTATGTGAATATATGATTGAGGGCCGTGGATGTCAAGAGCCGACGCCAGGAGTACGCCGAGACGACCCGGGCCGCCATCGTGGAGGCGGCCGTCGAACGGTTCGCGGCCGATGGATTCGCCCGGACGTCCATGGACGCCATCGCCCAGTCGGCGCGGGTCACCAAAGGCGCCGTCTACCACCACTTCCAGGACAAAGCCGAACTCTTCGAAGCGGCCTTCATCGTCATGGAGCAAGGTCTGGTGGCCAAGGTCATCGCCGCCGAAACCGCCCACAGCGATCCGTGGGACCTGATGGCGGCGGGGGTGGACATCTACCTCGAGGAATGCACGGAGCCGGCGTTCCGCCGGATCGCCCTCGAAGACGCGCCGGCGGCGCTCGGCTGGGCCCGGTGGAAGGAGATCGAGGAGAAGTACTTCCTCGGTCTCGTCACGGCCGCCCTCGACTCCATGGCCCAGGCGGGACAGCTCGACATCGCGTCCGGCGACCTCACGGCCCGGATGTTTCTGGCCGCCATGACCGAGGCCGGCCTGGCCGTGGCCCACGCGGCGCGACCGAAGGCGGAACGCCGACGGGTGGCCCCCCTCGTGATGCGTTTCCTAGAGGGCCTGCGCTAATCCCAGTGGCCGCGCCGCCGGCGCCTATGTTGGTGCGCCACAGACGCCAGGCGTCGGACTGACGCATCGGGTCCGACGCAAACGCCTCGGTCCCGGCCCCGGCATCTGGGTGCGATCAAGGAGGGGAACAATGGCCGGCGCGGGCGGTGGACCACTGGGACGATCGTGGCGGCGGTTCCGGCGTCGTCCCGTCGGCGTACAGGTGGGGGCCGTGGTGGTGGCCATCGTGGTCGTCATCGGCATCGTCTTGGCCGCCGGAGGCTCGTCGCCCACCTCCACACACGCCACGGCGACGACCACGCCCTCGGGTGTCACGGCGCCCGATCAGGCGAGCACCAGCAGCCGCGGGGTGACGGCCCACACCATCAACGTCGTCTTCCCGGTATCGAATCTGACGGCGCTGTCGAGCAATTTCGGCTTCGCCGGTGATATCGAATACAGCGAACAGACCAAGGCCATCGATCTCTTCGTGAAGACCATCAACGACGCCGGTGGCATCAACGGCCGCACGATCAATCCGATGATCGTCACTTTCGATCCCACCAACGAAGCCTCTATGCGCGCCTGGTGCCTGCAGTGGACCGAGGGCAATCCGCCCGTCTTCGCCGTGCTCGACGGGATCGGCACCTGGACCGGCGACAACCAGCTGTGCCTCACCCAGGAGGGGCATACCCCCCTGATCAGCCAATGGACGACGGTGACCAATTACACGCAGGAGGGTTCGCCCTATCTGTGGTGGACCGGTCCCGACGACGCCGCCATCCTGAAGGCCACCGTCACCTGGGGGCTAAGCAGCGGTCGCCTCGGACACGGCATCAAGGTGGGAGTGATCGCCGGTAACCGGGCGAGCGACCAGCAGGCTCTCAACGAGTACCTGCTCCCCGATCTCAAGGCGGCCGGCATCACGCCGGTGGTGAAGACCATCGCCGCCGACCCCTCGGACTCGGCCACCACCAGCAGCGAAGCGCCCCTGGTCGTCCAACAGCTGCGCGCCGATGAGGTCACCTCGGTGATCCCCCTCGTCCCTTTCAACGCCTTCTACCCCCTCCTGCAGGCTGAGACCCAGCAGCAGTACTTCCCCAAGCTGCTGTTGTCGGATTACGAGGAATCGATCGAATCGTCGCTCGGCCTCATCCCGTTCCCGTACGAGAAAGCTCTGAACGGCCAGGAAGGCGTGACGACGGACACACTGGGCGGGATCGACGACTCGCGGCCCGAGTCCGACGGGGGTTACGACCCCGGCGTCCGCAGTTGTTGGGTCATATGGCACAAGGCCTACCCCGAGACCCCGCCCGGCAACATGAACGACTTCATCGAGGAACAGGGGCCGATCCAGGGCTGGTGCCAGGCGATCCGTCTGTTCGAGTCGGCCGCCAAGGCGGCCGGCCCCGATCTTGACCGCCGGACCTTCGTCGAGGCCATGGCCAAGATCTCGAACTTCCCCGGCGGGTACTCCACCGTCCTCAGCTACGGGCCCGACAGGTTCTCGGGTCCGACGAAGTACCAAGTCGTGAGACTGCACAACAACGTGCCGCCGTCGAGCCAGTGCAAGACGCCGATGAAGCCGCTAGGCCCCCAAGGGGTCTGTTGGGTCAGCGTGAGCAGCTGGCGGCCGTTGCCGACGACGGGATGATCGATCCGAGCGCGCCGTGGTGGATGACAGCGGTCCTCTATCAGATCTATCCCCGTTCTTTCGCCGACTCGAATGGGGACGGCATGGGGGACATAAAAGGGATCATCGACCACCTCGACCATCTCCAGTGGTTGGGGGTCGACGGCATCTGGCTGAGCCCGGTCACCGTGTCACCCAATGCCGACTGGGGCTACGACGTGGCCGACTTCTGCGCCGTGCAACCGGATCTCGGAACCATGGCCGAATTCGATATCCTGGTCGACGACGCCGCCGGGCGTGGCATACGGGTTCTGGTCGACCTGGTCCCCAACCACACGAGCGTCGAGCACCGGTGGTTCGTCGATTCCCGGTCGTCGAGAACGGCGCCGACACGTGACTGGTACGTGTGGGCCGATCCGGGATCCGATGGCGCGCCCCCCAACAACTGGGTGAGCAGTTTCGGAGGTCCGGCCTGGACGCTCGACCCGGCCACGGGGCAGTTCTACCTCCACAACCATCTGTCCGAGCAGCCGGATCTCAACTGGTGGAACGACGAGGTCCGGGAGGCCTTCGATGACATCCTGGGCTTCTGGATCGACCGGGGGGTGGCCGGATTCCGCATCGACGTGTGCAACATCATCATCAAGGACGCCGAGCTACGGGACAACCCCCCGGCCACCGAGGACGACGACTTCGAGGCGCAGCTCTTCGGGCAACGACCGGTCTACAACGGAAACCGACCCGAGGTCCATGACGTCATCCGGCGCTGGAGAAAGCTGACCGACTCCTACGATCCGCCGCCGGTCCTCATCGGGGAGACCCCCGTGAAGGTCGATGCCCTGGCCGCCTACTACGGCGACGGTGCCGACGAGCTCCACCTCGCCTTCAACTTCCCCTTCATCACCTCCCCCTTCGACGCCGACGCCATGCGACGTGTCGTGGAGGACGCCGAGGCCCTGTTTCCACCGGGGGCATGGCCGGCATGGACCGGTTCGAATCACGACATGTCGCGGATGGCATCGCGATGGGCGGACAACGATCCAGCCAAGATCCGGACGGCGCTGCTCATGTTGCTCGGCCTGCGGGGAACGCCCGTGCTGTACCAGGGCGACGAGATCGGTCTCGGCGACGTGGCCGTGGCCCACGAGGACATGCGCGACCCGCTCGGCGTCGCCTACTTCCCCGCCTACGCCGGGCGCGACGCCATGCGCACGCCCATGCCCTGGCGACCCGAGGTGGGCGGGGGCTTCACCGAGCCCGGTGTCCGACCTTGGCTCCCGTTGGGCGATACCACGCAGTGCAACGTCGAGGACCAACGGTCCGATCCGGGCTCCACCCTCACCCTCGTGCGCGATCTGATCGCGCTGCGCAGACACACGTCCGACCTGCAGACCGGTTCCTACCGCTGCATGGCGGCGCCCGACGGAGTGTGGGCCTGGCGCCGGGGTACCGGGGTCGTGGTGGCGCTCAACCTGAGCGATGACGAGGCCGTGCTCGACGGGATCGAGGGTCACATCCTCATGGCCACCGATCGGGGACGTGACGGGGAATCGGTGTCGGGCGCTCTCCGGCTCCGACGCTTCGAAGGCCTCATCGTCGAAGCCCGGTAAGGGGCCGCTCTCTCACCGCGGCGCGGGCCGCTCGACCTGCTCGTCCTGGCCGTTTTCGTCCCGGGCCTCCGGTTCACGCTCGGCTTCGGCCCGATGGATCGGCATGGGGACCCGGGCCACCACGACATCGGGTCGGCGGCGAAGCTCGGAGGCGAGCGCCAGATCGATCTGATTGTGGAGCAACCGGTAGCGCAGACGGTCGGGTATGACCACCGGTATGAGGACCACCACCTGGCGGTCGTCCTCGGCACGCAGCTCATCGACGAGCTTGACGATGGGTTGGACGATCGATGCATAGTCGGTGTGCAGGACCCGCAGCTCCACCCCGGGGTTCCATTCCCGCCAGTCACCTTTGACGTTCGCCTCGGGGAGACCGGACGACTCTCCGTCCAGAACGACCGTCACGGCGATGACGTCCTCGCCCAGAGAGATGGCTTCGGACAGGGCGTGCTGGGTCAACCGCGACACGTTGGTCACCGGCACCACCACCACCGTGCGCTTGCGTTCGGGGAGCGACGGAATGACACCGATGGCCAGCTCCTCTCGGGCGCGGCCGTAATAGGTCTCGACCCGATTGAACAGCACGATGAACAGGGGAACAGCCACCACGACCACCCAGGCGCCATCGACGAACTTGGTCAGGAGGAAGATGATGGTGGCGCTGGCCGTGACGACGGCCCCGATGCCGTTGATCGTGGCCCGTCGCACCCACATCCGTTCCCTCGTCCGCCGCCAATGGATCACGAGACCGGCTTGAGACAGGGTGAAGCCGGTGAACACGCCGATGGCGAACAGGGGGATCAACGTGTTGGTGTTGCCGTTCACCACCACCAGCAGCACTCCGGAGAACATGGCCAGCGCCCACACCCCGTTGCCGAAGACGAGCCGGTCGTCGCGCACCCCGAAGAGGTGCGGCAGGTAGTTGTCCCTCGACAGCAGGCTCGTCAGCACGGGCAGGCCCCCGAAGGAGGTATTGGCGGCCAGTGCCAGGACCAGTGTGATGGTGAGCGACACGATGTAATAGGCCCAGTGTCGGCCGACCGCCTCCCCCATGATCTGGCTCAGGGCGGTCTGGTTCGTCCTCGGCTGGACATGGAACCTCTGGGCCAGCACCGCCAGCCCCACCAGCATGGTGGCCAGGATCACGCCCAGCAGGAGCTCGGTTCGCTTGGCTCGCACCACCCGCGGCTCCTTGAACAGAGGAACGCCGTTGGCGATGGCCTCCACGCCGGTCAGGGCGCTGCACCCGGCCGAGAACGCCTTCAGGACGAGGAACACGCTGACCGTCTCCGCCGCGTGGGTCGGTACCAGGGACTGACCGGTGGGGGCCATGGCGAGGCCGAGAGGGTGGATCAGGCCGACGCCGATGATGGCCAACAGCCCGACGATGAACACGAAGGTAGGGACGAGAAAAGCGCGGGCGCTCTCGCCCAGGCCGCGCAGGTTGAGGGCGGTGATGACGAGGAGGATCGCCAGGCATATCTCGACCGTGTAATGGGTGGTGGACGGAAAGGCGGAGGTGAACGCCCCCACTCCGGCGGCGATGGACACCGCCACCGTCAGCGTGTAGTCCACGATGAGCGCGGCACCGGCCAGCTTGCTCGCCTGGGGGCCGAAGTTGTCGCGGGTCACGGCGTAGGCACCGCCGCCGTGCGGGTAGGCGTCGATGACCTGGCGGTAGGAGATCACCAGGACGACCAGGAGGACGACGATGGCGATGGTGATGGGCAGGATCAGGTGCAGCGCGGTCGCTCCCGCCGCGGCCAGGACGATCAGGATCGCCTCGGGCCCGTAGGCCACCGAGGTGAGTGCGTCGAGCGAGAGAGCGGACAGGCCTTCGACCGGCGTGATCTCCTCGCTCGACGCCTCTTTCCTCGACAGAGCGGGTCCGATGAGAGCTCGGCCGATCGTGCGGAGGCCGCCCATCGACCGGATCCGCTGCGGAAGCAGGGCGCGTCGCACTGGAGCGGAACTCTAATGGTGCTCGATCAGTTTGTTCGGCAGGCTGACCAACGCCATGACCGGCCCGGCCGACGCCACCGCGGCGTCGGACAGGCCGCTGACAGATGGCGATGGTGGACGGGCTTGGATGGCTCAGCGATCGACGGCCCGCTCCAAGTCCGCTTTCGACATGCGGGAACGGCCCTTGATCCCGCGCCGCCGGGCCTCGTCGTAGAGCTGATCGCCGGTGCGGCCGCCGGGTCCGCCGTGGGACCGCAGACCGCCACGGCGCCCCGTGGAGATATCGGTGACCGACGTACGGCTCGACTCCTTTGACTCTCGGGCCCGGGCGCGTTCCTTGTTCACCGTTCGGGCGGCGATCTCCTCGGCCAGATCTTCGGAGTCACCCCGGTCCACAAGACCTTCCTTGAGGTGATCGTATTGACGCTCACGTTTGGCGCTCCATGCGTCTCGAGGCACTGCTCCTGATCTCGGTGGGGTGGCCTGATAACTACCCGTCCGAGGGTCCCGGGCACCATCGAGGACCCGAGACACCGACGGGGCGGCGGACGGTAGGCCGGGTCGCCGCCGGCATCGCCCGCCCCCACTTGGGGTAGAACGTGCAGCGTGAACGCCATGCAGAAGGTCGTCCATCGCGTCGATGCGATACAGCAACGACACGCGCTGTCCTCTTTCATATTCGGGGTGATCAAGAAATTCGGGGATGACTCCGCCGGCAGCCTGGCCGCTCTGATCGCCTACTACGGCTTCTTGTCGATCTTTCCCCTCTTGCTCGTCCTGACCACCCTTCTCGGTCTTTTCTTCGCCCACGATCAGGCGTTGCAGGCTCGGATCATCCATTCCGCGGTGGGGCAGTTCCCCATCGTCGGCCAACAGCTCTCGGGCAAGAACGGTGTTCGTTCTCTGCACTCCGGTAGCGTGGTCGGGCTCATCGTCGGATTGCTCGTTCTGGTGTGGGGATCTTTCGGCGTGAGCCAGGCCGCTCAGCGGGCCATGGCCGAGGTGTGGGACGTGCCCGTGGTGAGCCGGCCCCGGTTTCTGCCCCGTCTCGGGCGCAGTGTGGCGTTCGTGGCCCTCCTCGGGGTCGACGTGGTGCTCACGACCTTCCTGGCCGGGCTCGTCACCATCGGCCATGGTGCGGTCTGGTTCCAGGTCCTGGCCGGTCTCATCGGCTTGGCCGTCAACATCGCCCTCTACGCGGCGGGCTTCAGGATCCTCACCCCCAACGCCGTCGCCACCGAGCTCCTGGTTCCGGGCGCCGTCCTCGGTGGCATCGGGTGGACGGTCCTGCAGTATGCGGGGACCCTGCTTGTCGGCCACACGCTCAGGCATGCCAGCCAGACCTATGGTTTTTTCGGCGGCGTTCTCGGCCTTATCTCGTTTCTCTACCTGGCCGCCGAGCTCGCCGTCTACGCCGCTGAGATGAACGTTGTCCGAGCCCGGCACCTCTACCCGCGGAGCATGGCGCCGCCTCCTTTGACCGCTGCCGACGAAGCCGTCCTGAGCGCCGAAGCCCCGGAGGGCGAGCGCCGCCCGGGACAGCGGGTGCCGGTCGAATTCGACTCGACCGAATCCGGTGTCTCGTCGACCGATTCCGGCGGGGTGAGTACTCAAGGTGACCGGACGGCCTACCCGTGACCACCTTCGTCATCACCGAGGGACGAGTTCTCCTCAGCCATGGCCTCGTCGTGGTGACCTCGCTGGTCTTCCACGACATCTCGTAGGACGGCGTCGGGAGCTTCCTCGAGCATCATGAGCCGCGCCTGCGCACCAGGCAGAGCGCGAAGAAGCTCGTCGAGCTTGCGTTGGCTGGCAGCCTGCTCGCGACCCTGGGTGTGTTGAATGACGAAGACCATGACGAGTGTGACCGACGACATACCGACTTCACTGCCGATCACCCAACCGGACGGAAAGCCGGGGATCGCTCCCACAACCAGGAGGACGACGAGAAGACAGATGACGACGACCGAGGCGCACGGTTGGGAACTGTGGTGGTCGATCCGGTAGAGAACCCGACTCGTCGGCGGAAGCTGATCAGTGCGGCGCGCCATGGGGCGGTTCTCCATATCTCGATGCCGTGCCATACGACCTCATCGGTGCGCTCGTGCTGCTCGATTCGGGATCACAACGCAGACATCGCCCGGCCCCATCGGCCACCAGGAGAGTCGTGGTCGATGGGGCAAGCGGGCGATGTCTCCAGCGGGTCCTCTTCCAGCAAGATCGGTTATGGATCCGCTCAGGGTTCGTTCCCTCGGAGAAAACGACGACGGGCGGGACCCGTGTCCACCGGGGAACGGAGCACGACAGAGCGGGTCTACTGGTAGCTGTCCTCCCGACGAACGACATTTCCGTTGCCGTCGTCGATCAACGTGTTGTGCCGGCGTATGCCGCCGGAGCCGAGGCCGAAGAAAGCCGGCGACGCAATGGCGCCCACCACTCCGACAATCATGAGGATGACCCCCACGGTGTTGAGGTTCACACCGTGCTGATTGGGGCTGGCGGTGATAGCGAAGTCGAGAATCGCCCGACCGCAAACACCATGAGGCTGGTAACGAGGCCACTGGCCACAAGAATCCTCCGTCACATCGTCTTCATTGGCCCCACCGGGGGACACCGTTTTCTACCCGGCGCCCTGAACTCCCAAACCCACCCTGGACGTGCACGGTCCAGCAGAGCTCGAACCAATGAGTCGGCGTCGTGCCATCTTGGGCCTTCTCACTGCTCGATGGGAGCGGGAGCGATCTGCACGGCACGCCACGGTTTCAGCCGCCAGGAAGTGGGTAAGAGCACGACCGAACGAACACTCCTGGCGAACAAATTGAACGGACACATTGAAGGAGACAAGACAATGGGCCTCATCATTCTGGTGCTTCTACTGGCGTTGCTCCTTGGTGGCCTCGGCTTCGCATCCCACATCTTTTGGATCATTGCCGCCGTCGTGTTCATCGCCTGGCTGGTCGGCTTCGGGGTCGCCCGTGGCGAGGGGTCCGGCGGACGGGCCCGCTGGTACCGGTGGTAAATGCCGCCGACGATCGCCATACCGCCGGGCGATTGAGGGTCGGCCGTCGTTCAGATCACCGATCGGGAGGTAGCAAAGATGCGGAACGTGTGGAAAGGCCTCGTCGTCGGCGGTCTGACCGGCGTGGTGGCCGGGGTGGCTCTCGATTCTCTGTCTCGTGTAGCCACGAAGGCGGGCGACGTCGGCGATCAGGTGCGCGAGCACGCGCCTGACGCCGGACGCTTGTTGCAGTCCGTCGCCGAAAAGGCGGGCGGGTGGCTCCATAACGCCGACGTGCCCGAACATGTGAGGACCGTCGCTCAGAAGGTCAAGGACTCAGACGCCGCCAATCGGGTGACCGATGCCAGCCATGACATCGTGTCAGCCACCAAGGAAGCGACTTCCCGCCACAGGTGAAGGATCGCCCCCGATGCCTGCCGGGGCCTCTACCCGGCGATAGCGGCGATGTCCCTCGCCAACCCCACCATGGCGATGTCGTCGCCGTGATGGGCCTCGTCCGGCACCAGGGCGTCGAGCACCCGGTTGCACAATTCATCGGGACCGAAGGATCCCGAGGCCGCCGCCAGGAGGGTCTCGGCTCCGTCGTGGAAGCTCCGGTGGCGGTCCTCGACCAGGCCGTCGGTGAACAGCAGGAGGGTGGCGCCCTCGGCCAGCGTGCCGCGCCATTCGTGGACCACCGACCTGGGAGCACCGAGGGGGGTGGTGGGCTTGACGCTCAGGAATCGGGCCCGGCCGGCCTCGACCAGAAGCGGAGGCGGGTGCCCGGCCGAGGCGATCCTGAGCTCGCCGCTGGCCACGTCGATGCTGGCGATGAGCAGGGTGGCCATACGCTCCAATTCGAGATTGTCCCAACCGTGGCGCAGCATCTCGATGAAGTGCCGGGGTCCGGTGGCCTGGCTGGCGAGAACGCGCGCCGCGGTGCGGACCTTGCCCATGATGGCCGCCGCCGTCATGTCATGGCCGGCCACGTCGCCGATGGCGATGGTGGTGACGCCGGCCGGGCTCGTGATCACGTCGTAGAAGTCGCCGCCGACGTCGTTGTCGACAGTGGCCGGGAGATAGCGCACGGCCAGGCAGAGCCCGGGCACCTCGGGGAGGTTCTCGGGCAGGAGGCTGGCCTGGAGGGTATGGGCGGCGTGACGAGCGGAATCGTGGCGGTGGGCAGCGGCCACGACCTGGGCCACCCGGGAGGTGAATTCTTCGGCCAGAGCCAGGTCGTTGTGCCCGAACCGGCGGCCCGATCCTGCCGAGACGAGGGTCACGGACCCCAGGATCCTGTTCTCGGCCACGAGGGGAAGGGTCATGTAACTCGTGAAGCGGAGTCGCTTCAGCAGGGCGAAGTGTTTGTCGTCCCGGGTGGTGCGGCGCAGGAAGTCGTCGGTCATCGTCTCGGACCACCGGGCGCGTCCGGTTTGCATCACATCGATGCTCGGGTGCGTCCCCGAGGGGTCGGGCCCATAGTTGGATCGGAGCTCGTCGGCGAGCGGTTGCAGGTCCGGATCGGAATGCCGCGCCGCCATGCGCACGACGCGTCCGTCCAGGGTCAGGGCGTCGACGAGGCACAGGTCGGCCAGAACGGGCACGGCCACCGCCGCCAATCGCTCCAAGGTGTCGCCGTAGCCGTCGGCCTGGGAGATGATCTCGGCCGCCTGGGCCAGGAACGCCTGATGCTCGCGGCCGGCCAGGAGCTGGTCGAGCGTTTGACGGTGCTCGGCCTCCTGGGCGCGCCGGGCCGTCTCGTCCCTGATGTACCAGACGCGTCCGAGGACGTTAGCGTGGCGATCGAGAATGGGTGAAGTGCTGCACGCCATCACCCTGCCGTCTTTCAAGTCGAAGTCGAAGACCAACGATTCGGACGGCTGGTCCCGGCTCACGGCCAGGTGCTGGGCGACGGCGCCCGGATCGGCCACCAGGGCCAACGCCGGTTCCAGGAGCTCGTTGGCGTCGCCTCCGAGCACGATGCTGTCGTCGGGGAGCCCGATCAAGTCACAGAAACGATGATTGCAGGTGAGAATCCGATTCCCGTTGGAGATGGCGAACACACCGGCGTCTGATCCCTCGACCACGAACCTCGTCACTTCGACCAGGAACTCCGTGGCCCGGCGGGCCTCACGTTCGGCGTCGAGGATACGGGCCTGTTCGAGAGCGAGGGCGTACTGGCGCCCGACGGCGGCCAGGAGCGAAATATCGGTGTCGTGGAAATCGCGATCGAGACGCCAAGCGAAGACGAGCACTCCGACACTTCTGTTCCTGGCCAACAGGGGAACGAAGGCCCACGCCTGATGGTCGGCGGGGTGGTCGGCCAAGTCGGGGTACTCGATGTCGCGCTCGAGGCGCGAACGCCAGAGCGTGATCGTCCGCGATCGCAGGGTGTCACAGTGCGGCAGGGGTGCATCGAGGGAGGCGGGCTGGCGGAGGCGAACCAGCGTCTCGTCGGTGAGACCGGTGGAGACCAGATGCACGAGAGTGTCGTTCTTGTGGTCCGACACCATGATCATGGCGGCCGTGGCACCGACAGCTTGGGCTGCTCCGGTCAAAGCCGCCTGGGTCACGTCGGCCACGTTGTCGTTCCCCGACAGTGCGTCGGTCACTTGTTGGAGAAGCTCGAGCTGTTCGGCCGCTGATCTGGCCGCCGCCTCGGCGTAGCGGAGCTCCGTCGTCTCGGTGATGAGCACGACGACGCCGAGAGCTGTGCCCGAGGAGCTGTCGAGGCGGTAGAAGGACGATATGAACGACCGCTCAGCGGCGGGATCGGCGAAGGTTCCCCAGGTTTCGACGTCGAGGATCGGGATCCCCGACTCCAGGGTCTGGCGCAAGGGGCCGGCGACGAGATCGCCGTAGGGAGGGGGCAGCACCTCGTCGATGCGCTTTCCCACAGTTTGGGACGCGTCCTGTTCGTGGAGGGTGGCCAGGCCTTGGCTCACGAGGATGAACCTCAGGTCCGTATCGAAGACAGCGACACCGAACGGACCGCGGTCGACGAAGGCGTGGATGGCGGCGGCGACATTGGGGTTCGGCCAGGGCAGACCCGCTCCCAGGTTCCCGGGGGCGGGAACCTGATTCGGCAGTTCCACCTGGCTCATCCCCGTGACCTTTCGCGCTTGGGGGGTCATCCCACTGGCATCGAGACCCCACGGTCCTCCGAGTACGTAGGGTATTAATTGTCCAGGCGACGTGGGGTCCTGTCAAACGAATTGGCTCATGCGGCCCTGCTCACCAGAGTTTTGGTTCCGACCTCTCGGGTTCGGGCTCGGCTCCGGACTCGGGGCGGCGGTGAGACGACGGGCGGGCGGCGAGATCCGGGGCGAAAGGCGGAGATGTGAGGAGCGGTGAAGAGTCGGGCGGCATGGGTGGGAGCGGCACAATCGAATTGGCCATACCCGCTCAGCCCGTTCTCCTCCAGCTGGTGCGGATGACGGCGGGGGTGGTGGCGGCCCGGGCCGATCTCGACCTGAACGACGTGGAGGACCTCCGGCTGGCCGTCGATGAGCTGTGTCTGCCCCTGATGGGGCCGGCGGGACACGAGGGTCAGCTGCTTTTGCGGTACGGGTGGGACGAAGAGTCGATCGAGATCTCGTGCACCATGGCCCCTGGCGACGCGGCACCCGGCAACCGAGGACCGGAGCAGAAGGGGCAGGCCGGGAGGCTACGGGACGAACTTTCGTCACAGATCCTCGACGCCCTCGTCGACGAACACGGAGAGCTGACCACCGATGGACGGTCCGGGGCATGGTTACGCATGCGCCGCCAGAGACCGGCCCGGGGGTAACGGCTTCCCGGAGATCCGATGGGGTCGGGACTCAGCTTCCCGAGGCGAGCTGCAGATCTGAGGTGTCGATCTCGAGCCACACGGTCTTGCCGAAACCATCATCGATATCGGTGCCCCATTCGGTCGCCAAAGAGTCGATCAGCGCCAATCCCCAACCCCCGACGGTGAGCTCCTGGCGTTGTCTGGCGACCGGCGGACGGGGGTCACCGTCGTGGACGGCGATACGTAGGCAGCTCCCGTCGAGGGTGAGAACCAATTCGAGCTGAGTCTGGGCGTGACGTACGCCATTGCTGACGAGCTCGGTGACCAACAGGCTGACCGTGTCGTACAGGGCCGAGAGGTTCCACTCGGTCAATGCCGATCGTGCGGCCCGGCGGGCTTCGGCGGCACTCGATGCCAGGGCTGGTAGGTGGATGCGACGCTCGATGAGCACTACCTACCCACTCCGACCTCTTCTCAGCCTCCGATGGCAGATTCTGACAAAACTCCATCGCCAGCAGGCACGTTGGCCTTGGCCTGGGGCCCAGAGGATGAATTGGGGGTCCCGGTGGCTGTTGATGGGAACATGGTGTCGTTCGGGTTGGCACGGCGGAAGCGAGAAAGCACCGGAGACCACCACCAGCCGAGGTGGCTGGACGGGACAGGGAACGGGGGGACGAAGGTGGTCGAACAGGAGTTGAGGGTGACGGTCGAGTCGGCGCCGTCTGGGCCGACGGTGAGGGTGTGGGGGGAGGTCGACGTCCAGACGTCGCCCGTCTTGGATGAGCAGTTGCAGTCGGTCCTGGATCAGGGACCGTCGTCGGTGGTCGTCGATCCCGGCGAGGTGACCTTTCTGGACTCGACGGGACTGAGCGTGCTCATCGCCGGCCTGAAGCGTTGTCAGGCGGCGGGGGGGAGCCTCCGCGTCGTGGCCCCGCAACCGAACGTGCGTCGCGTCCTGGAGATCACCGGGCTGACCGAAGCATTCGATCTGGCCCCCGAAGGTCCCGGTTAGCCGGCGTCAGCTCGGGGTATGGCTGGAGTAGGCCCCGATGAGGGGCCTTCAGACAAGGGGTCAGAGCCGATGAGCAACGAGCGCAGTCAAGTCAGCGACGCCACTCGGGAGGCCGAAGCCGAGGAGGCGAAGGCACCGCATGTGGCCGATCGACCGGCGACTCCCGAGGAGGAGAAATCGGTCGACGGAACGTCGGTCGACGACGAGGTGCGGAGCCATTACGAGGAGATGACGGAGTTGGGGGCCAACGACCCGGGAGAGGGTCGCATCCCCTGAACCGTCCTAGCCGGTGCGTCGCACCGCGTCGACAAAGGGCAATGCCCCGGGTCGAAGGGGGTCCGAACATTATGATCGGGCGCGGCAGAACACTCGGTTGGCGGTTGGCACCGGAACGAAGACGATGACGACGACAGGGCAGGGCAGGACCGGGCAGGGCGGGGTATGACGAGTTACGAGGCGCGGCCGGAGAGGCGCGCCATGAGCTCCTCGATGCTGGCGGAGTCGGCACACGCCGGGGACGACGACTTTCGTCACGAGGCGTTCTTCTATGCCGGCGAGAAGGAGTTCGCCGACGGCACCAGCGCCTTTCTGGCCGACGGGATTCGGGCCGGTGAACCGGCCCTCGTGGTGGGCAGCTCACGGAAGATCGACCTCCTGCGCAGGCGGCTCAAGACCGACGCCGGTCAGATCGTCTTCGCCGACATGGCGGACGTGGGAACGAACCCGGCCTGGATCATCCCGGCCTGGACCGACTTCGTGAGTCAGTACGGCGCGCGTCCTCTGCGCGGTATCGGGGAGCCGATCTGGGCGGAGCGGAGCCCGGCGGAGCTGGTGGAGTGCCAACGTCACGAGTCGCTGCTGAACGTCGCCTTCGCCGGGAGCTCCGGCTTCACACTGATGTGTCCTTACGACACGGCGGCACTCGGCCAGGATGTGGTCGACGAGGCGCGTCGGAGCCATCCCTTCATCCGCCGGGACGGTACGCAGTGGACGAGCGACGTCTACCCGGGCACCGACACGCTGGCGAGGCCATTCTCCAAGCCGTTAACGCAACCCCCTGCTTGGCGTGTCGAGCGAGGGTTCCAGACCGGGTCGCTCGGGGGGTTGCGATCTCTTGTGTTGCGTGAGGCGGTGAAAGCGGGCCTCAGCGAGGCGCGGGCCGGCGACGCCGTGGTGGCCGTGAACGAGGTGGCCTCGAACAGCGTGTGCCACGGGGGCGGAGGCGGTGTATTGCGCATCTGGCAGACCGCAGATGCCTTGATCTGTGAGGTGTCGGACGACGGTGACATCGACGAGCCACTCGTCGGTCGGGCGAGGCCCGACTTCGATACACGGGGTGGCCGAGGGTTGTGGATGGTGAATCAATTGTGCGAGCTCGTTCAGCTGCGGTCCTTCACCTCGGGAACGACAGTGCGCATGCACGTCAGTCGTCAACCGGGCTGAACGGGGCCGCTCCTCCCTCGCCTTCTGGCCGGTCGGCCTCGGGAATTCCCACTAAAGCGCGGTTCGGCTCCTGCCGGTGTGGGCATACAAACCGAAAGGGGGCTCGCACCACAGGCGAGCCCGGGAGCGACGGAAAGGACGGTTCACCATGGGTAAGGCTGACAAGGCATCCAACAAGGTCCAGGATTTGAAGGGCCGGGTGAAGGAGACGACGGGCCGGGCGACGGGGAACAGTGACCTCGAGACAAAAGGGAAGACCGACCAGGTCAAGGCGGCCGCCAAGGACGTGGGAGAGAAGGTCAAAGATGCAGGGACCAAGGCCAAGCGGGTGGTGAATCGCTAGGACCGGGCCTGCTCGCCCACCACCAGGAAGGAACAATTCGACGATGACCAGTGACGCACAGTTCGAAACGACAATGTCCGGGCCGGGAGTACCGGTCTTGCGGATCCGGGGCGAGATCGACGTGGCCTCGGCGCCCGAGTTCCATGCGTCGCTCTCCGACCTCATCGGGCGGGAACCGGAGATCGTCATCGTGGACCTGGGCGAGATCTCATTCATAGATTCCACCGGGCTCGGCGTCCTCGTCGGTGCCCAGAAGCAGTTGCGCGATGCCGGTGGGGACCTGCGATTGGTCGTGACGCAACCACAGATCACACGGCTCTTGGAGCTGACGGGCCTGGACGAAGTGTTCACGATTCTGTCCAACGCCAATGACGCGGTGAGAACATGACCAAGGCCATGTCGGCACCGGAAACGGTGGGGTCGGTCGGTGTGAATCGGGTCGAGTTGTCTCTGGCGGCTGACGCCCAGATGCTCTTCCTGGCCCGGATGACGGCGGCGGCGGTGGCGTCGCGCGCCGATTTCGACCTCGAACAGGTGGAGGATCTTCGGCTGGCCATCGATGAGCTGTGCGTCAGGCTCATGAACGCGGGCGCCGGTGCGGCCCGGATCAGCCTGGTGTTCCAGTGGGATGCATCCGAGTTGGACGTCCTCGGCACCCTCGTTCCAGAGGGCGGTCCGACGAGGAACGGCCATCACGCGTCGGCCGTCGATTCGGGGATCTCCTACGAGCTCTCCGAGAGGATCCTCGACGCACTGGTCGACGGCCACGGTGACGACATTGTCGGTGGAGTGCACCGGGCGTGGTTGCAGATGAAGCGCGTGGGACACCTGGCGTGACGCCGACTGACGCCCGCCCGCGGGAGGAGCTCCGGCAGATGTTCGTCGAGCTGGCCCGCAGCGGCGACAGCGGTATTCGGTCGAAGCTCGTCGAAGCGCACATCGGACTGGCCGAGCATCTGGCCCGGCGGTTCGTCTACCGGGGCGAGTCCTACGACGACCTGGTACAGGTGGCGTCGATCGCTCTCATCAAAGCCGTGGATCGTTTCGACCCCGATCGCGGTGTCGAGTTCACGACGTTCGCCACCAAGACGATTCTGGGTGAACTCAAGCGGCACTTCAGGGACAAGGGGTGGGCCATCCGGGCCCCGCGTCGCCTGCAGGAGTTGTATCTGCATCTCAACCAGTCGGTGGCCACCCTCTCGCAGGAGCTCAAGCGGTCACCGACGATCGCCGAACTCGCCGCCGACACGGGCTCCACGGAAGAGCAGGTGTTGGAGGCGCTAGAGGCGGGACAGGCATATCGTTCGACATCCCTTGACAGTGCAGGCCCCGATGAAGAAGGACTCGGATCACGGCTTGGAGTCGAAGCGGAGGGCATGGGGGTGGCCGAGTGGCGCACTCTCCTGGAGCCGCATGTCCAGGCGTTGCCCGAACGCGAGCAGACGATCCTCAGGCTTCGCTTCGTCGATGGACTCACCCAGTCGGAGATCGCCGTCCACATCGGACTCAGTCAGATGCATGTATCCAGGCTGCTCGCCCACAGCTTGAGGACATTGCGTGAGAGCCTCGGCGATATCGGGGACGAGGCCTGAATCAGTTCTGCGGGCAGTCGCCTCGCTCGGCTTCGTCGTGCTGTTGGCTGCCCTCACGCTCACACTCCTCGTCTCAGTTTGAAACGCCGACGATCTCCTTGGTCTTGCCCTTCAGTTCCTCAATGACAGGATCGGTCGTCTCTTTAGCGCTCGACTTGTACATCGGCCCGCTCCTCTCGGCTGGGGTGACGACACCAAACCACGTACCGGAGGGGACGAATTCTGACAAGGTGGGTGCCGTGACGGCCACAGCGGCGGCACCGAAGAAGGACAAGCTCGAGACCTACCGGCGCAAGCGAGACCCCAAAGTCACGCCCGAGCCCGTTCCGGCCGCGGCCCCGCCGCGTCAGAAGACTGGCAGGAAGAGCAGGGGCGATGCGGCGGGTCGGCGCCGCCAATTCGTCATCCAGGAGCATCATGCCAGCGCCCTGCACTGGGACTTCCGGCTCGAGCACGACGGTGTGCTCGTGAGCTGGGCCATTCCCAAAGGGCTGCCGGTCGACAAGGGGAACAACCACCTCGCCGTGCATACCGAAGATCACCCGATGGAGTACGCCACCTTCGAGGGCACGATCCCGTCGGGCGAATACGGCGGCGGGAAAGTGATCCTCTGGGATGCCGGAACCTATGACGAGATCAAATGGTCCGATCGCGAGGTGATGGTCGTCCTCCACGGTCAAAAGGCGAAGGGGCAATATGTGCTCTTCGCCACCGCAAGCGCGGCCGGCAAGGGCGGAGGAGGCAGGGGCCAGGGCCGTAACTGGATGGTGCACCGCATGGACGACAATGCCGCGGACTACGAGCCTCCCCCGCGTGAGATCCGGCCCATGCTGGCGACCCTCGGAACCCTGCCGAAGGACGACGACGCGTGGGCCTACGAATTCAAGTGGGACGGCATACGGGCCATCGGCCACGTCGACGGTGGACGACTCCGGATCAGGTCCAGGAACGGCAACGATTTGAGCAGTTCGTTTCCCGAGCTGCGGGCCCTCGGTGAGCAGTTCGGCTCCCGGCAGGCCATCGTGGACGGCGAGATCGTCGCCTTCGACGACCAGGGTCGCCCCCGGTTCCAGAGGCTCCAGCCGCGTATCCATGCGGCGGACGCCCACAAGGCGAAGCGGCTGGCGGCCGAGCAACCGGTCGTCTATGTGCTCTTCGACCTGCTCTATCTCGAGGGTCGGTTACTTGTCACGCTTCCCTACCTCGAGCGGCGTCGCCGCCTCGAGGCCCTCGGTCTCGAGAAGGCGGCGACAGGAGCATGGACGCTCAGCCCTCGTTTCGACGGTCCCGGTTCCGACATCCTGCGGGCCAGCCGAGAGCAGGGCCTCGAGGGGGTCCTGGCCAAGCGGCTCGATTCGCCGTACCTTGCTGGTAAGCGGTCCCCGACGTGGACGAAAGTGAAGAACATTCTCATGCAGGAGGTCGTCATCGGCGGCTGGACACCGGGCGGGGGGCATCGTCAAGGAAAATTTGGCTCGCTCCTGCTCGGCCTCCCCTCCGACGCCGGACTCGAGTACGTGGGTCAGGTCGGGACCGGGTTCAGCGACGCCGTTCTCGAGGATCTGATGGGCACACTGAAGGGCCTGCGATCCGACGCCAACCCCTTCACCACCGAGGTCCCCCGTCAGTACCGCAGCGTGGCCACCTGGGTCGAGCCCAAGCTGGTGGGCGAAGTGAGCTTCAGTGAGTGGACCATGGACCGCAGGTTGCGCCACCCCTCGTGGCGGGGCCTCCGGGACGACAAGCGCCCGGATGAGGTGCGTCGTGAGTCCTGAATCCGCTCGCGTGACGGTGACGGTCGATGACCGCGAGCTGCAGCTCTCCAACCTGGAGAAGCCGCTGTTTCCCACGGGATTCACCAAACGACAGATGCTCGACTACTACGCCCGGATCGCGCCCGTCATGCTGCCGCATCTGAAAGACCGACCGGTCACGGTGAAGCGGTTCCCCAACGGCATCGAGGCCAAGGGTTTCATCGAGAAGAACGTCCCCAGGCACGCCCCCGACTGGATAAGGACGATGACGGTGGCGCGCAAGGGTACAGGCCGCTGGGGGAAGGAGCTGGAGAAGGACAGCGGGCGGGAGACGACTGAATTCGTCCTCATCGACGGCCTGGCCACGTTGATGTATCTGGTGAACCTGGCGGCGGTGGAATTCCACACTCCGATGTGGCGGGCCGGGAAGAACAACGAGCCTCGGCCTCCGGACCTCCTCGTCTTCGACCTCGACCCCGGTCCGCCGGCCACCATCTCGCAATGTTGCCTGATCGCTCTGCGTCTGCGGCAACGGGCCCTTGACGATCAGATCGAGCTTCTGGCCAAGACGAGCGGCTCCAAGGGATTGCAGCTCTATGGCAGTGTCGCCCCCAAGCGGTGGGCCGCCGACCGCACCAACACGTACGCCCATGGCCTGGCCCAGGAGCTCGAGAAGGACGACGGGGACCTCGTCGTGTCGCGGATGGCGAAGCCTTTACGTGAAGGGAAAGTGCTCATCGACTGGAGCCAGAACAACACGGCCAAGACGACGGTGTCGCCCTACTCATTGCGGGCGCTCGGGGGGCCCACGGTCTCGACCCCGGTCACGTGGGACGAGGTCGAAGAGGCGGCGCACGGCGGTGGTACCCCGCTGCTCGGATTCACGCCCCAGGATGTCCTCGACCGGGTGGGATCGATGGGTGACCTCTTCGCATCACTCGCTGCGTGAAGGACGGAAGAACCGCCGCTGGTCACGACGCCTGTCTACGGACGCCGGCTTCCCGGTCGACCACTACGCCTACGGGGGACCGTCCCGTCTCCTGCGGATGGTCTGCGGCCAACGCGTAGGGCGGAGCCGTGATGGTGTCTGTGGGCGACGGGGCTGGCGTGACCCGGAGATGATTCGGACTGTGCGCGGCGCAATGCTTCGAACTGTTGTAGATCGACAGCACGGTCAGACACCCGGATCCGGCGCAGGTGCGCCCGGGACCGAACGTGTGGGGGGTCCGCCGGTAGCGGCCGAGCGGATCGGCACTGACCGAGTCCGAGAGCTCCGGGCGGTGTCGTTGCGGCATACCGCCATTCCTCCTCTGCCGGTGCCGTCCGCCTGACGGCCGTAGCCCTGCCTCTACCCATGAGCGGCGATCATGAATCGTCAGCCGTGGCGAAGGTGCTCGGGCAGGTCGATTCGCCTCGGTCGACCCGGTCATTGTGGGTCACGGTCCATCGCGCCAGAGTGGGGAGATGGAGCTCCTCGGGCTTTCCGTGCGCTGGCCCATCCTGGGCGCGCCCATGGGGGCCGGCCCGTCGACGCCTGCGCTCGCCGCCGCTGTCAGCGACGCCGGCGGCCTGGGCTTCCTGGCCGGCGCCTACCTGACGGCCGAGGCGATGGAGCAACAGATCGGGGATCTCCGGGACATGACCGCGGCCCCCTTCGGCATGAACATCTTCGTGCCCCAGAGCCCGGACGTCGACCAGATCGCCCTCGACGCCTACCTGGAAAGCCTGCGAGCCGAGGCCGAGGCCCTCGGAGTCGAGGTGGTGCCGTCGTGGGACGACGACGGGTGGTCGGACAAGGTCGAGATCGCCACCCGTCATCGGATACCGGTCGTGAGCTTCACCTTCGGCTGTCCCGCGCCCGAGATCGTAAGTCGGCTGCATGAGGTCGGCTCGCAGGTGGTGGTCACGGTGACGACGCCGGCCGAGGCTTCGATGGCGGCCGACGCCGGGGCCGATGCCGTCGCCGCCCAGGGCATCGAGGCGGGTGGTCACCAGGGCACGTTCCTCGACGACACGGCTCCGGACGCCGGTTGGGGGCTCCTGGCGCTGGTAACGGCCATCCGCCACCAGGTACAAGTGCCGGTCATCGCTGCCGGTGGCCTCATGACCGGGGCCGACGTCGCCGCCGTCGTGCGTGCCGGGGCGGCCGCCGCCCAGCTGGGAACGGCTCTCCTGCGGTGCCCCGAGAGCGGCGCCTCCGAGGTGCACAAGTCGGCTCTCACGGATCCGACATTCGGTGAAACACAGATCACGCGCGCCTTCAGCGGACGACGGGCCCGCGGCCTCGTGAACGACTTCATGCGGGCACACCCCGACGCACCGTCGGCCTACCCCCACATCAACAACGCCACCAGGGCGTTGCGCCGACAGTCCGTCGCCCGGGGCGACCCCCACGGCACGAATCTGTGGGCGGGCCAGGGTTTCCGGCTGGCCCAGGATCGGCCGGCGGCCGAGGTTGTTGCCGCCATCGGCTCCGAATTCGAGGCGCTGGCCTAGGTGCGTGGCGATCGCCACCCCTGCCTCTCCTGGGCGTGCCAACCTCCGGCGGCCCCCGGACGTGAGAACTGGTAGACCCCACAAAGCTTGGGTGAAAGGACGGCGCCGTGGGTGAGGGGGTGCGTTTCGAGGATGCGTTCCCGGACCTCTATCGCCTCGCCTACCGGGTGTCGTACCGGGTCCTCGGGGACAGAGGGGACTCCGAGGACGTGGCTCAGGAGGCCCTGGCGCGCGCCCATTTGCGGTGGGGCCGTCTGCGGGAAAAGCCCGAGGGATGGATCGTGACCGTCGCCACCAACCTTTCCATTGACCGCCACCGGCGCCGGCGGCGTCTCACCAGCTTGGGAAGCGAACCCTTGGCCATCGTCGACATGCACCAGGCCGAGCGGATTGACCTGGCCCGTGCGCTACGGCGGCTGCCCCGGCGACAGCGGGAGGTGGTGGTGCTGCGGTACCTGGCCGATTGGTCGGAGAGCGATGTGGCGGTGGCGCTGGGCATCTCGGCAGGCGCGGTGAAGTCTCACGCCTCGCGCGGTCTGGCGGCACTGCGTCAGCACCTGGACGGCGGGCATCACAAAGGAGTGGATGATGTTCGAGCATCTGGATGACCCGGCGCCGCTGGCCCCCTCATCGCGCACATTCCGAGCCGTGCTCTCGAGGGCGGCCCGGTTACGCCGGCAGCGGATCGTGTCCGGTTTCGCCGTCGTGGGCGTCGTCACACTCACACTGGGGCTCGTGATCGGCCTGACTGTCCCGCGGCCGCGTCCGGCGGGCCAGGCCTTTGCCGCCTTCAACTCGCACGTGGGCTCACTGGCCACCGGCACCCCGGTGCCCCTGGCCAACCTGGCCGATGTCGTCTTCATCAGCGACACCCGGGGCTTCGGCCTCGCCTTCCACGGGGCGTCCACCGTCCTGGCCGTGACCGACGATGCCGGGAACACATGGCGAGTGGTGGACGATGCCCTACCGGCGGACCTCCCGGCCCAGCTCGAGTTCGCTGACTCATCGCACGGCTACCTGTGGGGTGGGACGCCGTCGGCGCAGGGAACCGTTCCCCTGTGGGTCACATCCGACGGCGGCCGCACATGGGTGCCGGCGCCGGTGGGACCGGTGGTCTCCGACGTGAGTGCCATCGGATCAGACGTGTGGGCCGTGGTGGGCACGCGTCCCATCAGTTCCTTGCCGGTGACCGCGGCATACCCGGCCACAGTGGAGATCTCCACGAACAACGGCACCACGTGGCAACCGACAGCGGCAGTTCCGCCGGTGTCCGAGGAGCCGGGGCTGTCCGTCGCCGATCAGGACCTCGAGCTGGCGCGGATCACGCCCAGCCGGGCCTACGTCCTGTCCTTCGCACCGGCCCGATCGGCCGGTGCGACCTCGTTGGGGCAGCTCGGCTACACCCCCGACGGAGGGCAGACCTGGCAGAGTCGTACCGATCCGTGTCCGGTGTACTTCGGTGTCGGTCAGGAAATCGCCGCCTCGGGGACCGCCGACCTGTGGATGGTCTGCGCCTCGGAACCCAGCAGCGGAGCGCAAGCCAAAGCTCTGTACCGCTCGAGCGACGGTGGCCTCAACTGGACTCTGACCGCCGCCGCCAACGCACCCGTGCTGAGCGGGAACGTCTCGCTTCCGGCCGCCGGTGGCCTTCCCGTCGGCGGCTACGTGTCTCCGTACTCCCTCGGACACGAGAACCTGGCCGTGCTCACTGCGGGATCGGCCTGGCTGTTCCCCGACCGGTCCGGCGTCTTCGCCACGACCGACGGGGGCCGCACGTGGTCGGCGGTATCGGGACTGTCGAAGGCCGGGCTCGTCGGCGGTGAGAGCGGGAACATCGTTTTCGTCGACGCCGATCACGGGTGGGTCTGCGAGGTCGGTGCCGGTCTGTGGCGTACAACAGATGGCGTGCACTGGCAGCATCTCGCCTCGTGACAGCGGCGCCCGGCAGCGGCGCCAGATCGCCGACCAGGAATCGGGCGTGGGCACGTCGGAGCTCCGACCGCCACCGTGTACTGTTCGGCGCGTGACCGAATGTGAACGCCTAACGCCGCCAGCGGACCACACCTCGCCGCGTGTTCGACACGAACTGACCGAGGCCCTGGTGACGGGGCTCCTTCTCATCGCCGGCTGCACCATGGCCGTTCCCGCCTGACTCACGGGGATGGGCGCGCGAAGAGCCACCGACGAGGAAGTCGAACGCTGGCGCCATCACGGCTGGGTCCTCATCGAGGGCCTCATCGGAACCGACGAGATCGACGCCGCCCAGGACGATCTGCACGAGGTGTTCCCGACGGCCGAGCAGTACCACGCCGACCCCGAGGGGGAGACGGCTCGTCGGCTCGGCCATCCGCCCGACCCCGGTGACGGCTTTGTGTGGCCCGATGAAGGCCCCGGTTTTCGTGACGATCAGCACCGCTGGCAGAGCTTCTTCCCGTTCCCCGGCACGGGTGCGCTCAATCGCCTGGTGGTGCACCCCGGGATAGTCGACTTTGTCGAGCGTGCCCTGGGATCGACCGACCTTCGCGTCTATCAGACCGGTTTGTCCGCCAAGTACACGGGCATCACCAACTATGAGCAGCCCATGCACACAGACCGGAACCACTCCTGGCTGCCGCCCGTGGCCGAGGCGCCGTGGTGGCATGTCGAGGGATTCCTGTATCTCTCGGATGTCAGCGCCACCGCCAACCCCACGCACCTCGTCTCGGTACAAGACTCCGCCGGTCGTCTCACGACGACGCCGCTGATCATGCCCGACCGCGACCCGGAGCTCTACGCCCTCGAGGAGGGAGCGGCCGGCATGCGTGGCTCCTACCTCGCCTATCGTCCCGACGTCTTCCACCGGGCGGTCGAGCTCTCGGAACCCGGCGGTTCGCGCTTCCTCTTGAACGTGAGCTACCGCATCGCCGGCCAGGACTGGATCGGCTATCACACCATGCAGTCCAACGCCACGTCGCCGGACTGGACCCGCTTCGTCGAAAGCTCGACTCCTCACGAGCTGGCGCTCTTCGGATTCCCACCTCCGGGCCATCCGATCTGGAGCGCCGACCTTCTCGAATCGACGCAGCGCCTCTATCCGAAGCTCGACCTGGGTCCGTGGCGCTCGGCACTCACCCGGTAACGCCGGCACCCTGGCCTGTCAGGCCGTTGCCGTCTTCTTGTCTTTTTCGCCGGTCACCAGCTCGCTGAGCCGCTCGAGCGTCCGTTCCATGTCCCGACGAGTCTTTCCCGAATAGATGTCCCCGAGCTTCAGCAGGACCCGCTGGTGGTCGGGGGTGATGTCCCAACTCTCCCGCACGAGCGTCCCGCCATCATCGGGATCGAGCTCGTAGCGCCAGATCCGGCCGGCTATGAGCCGCTCCATGAAGCCGGTCGGTCCCGTCTGCCAGGCGATTCGCCTGTTCATCTCGAACTCGACCACCCTGTTCACCGTCGAATATGGCATGTGCAACATTTTCATCGACATGCCGAACGTTGTGCCCAGAGCCAAACGTTGCGGTGCCTCGGGTCGTTTGCCCTGAAGCATTCCCGACCCGTCGATCACGCTGTGCTGGGTGGCATCGGAAAGGACGTCGAAGATCTTTTCCGGTGATGCAGCGATCATCCGTTTGACCGACAGCACGTAACCCTGCAATGCCATCTCCTGTTCCACTCGTGTCCCTCGGAGAACCGCGTCAGTTCGTTCTCACGAGAACTTGCTGCTGGGCCTTGCCTCAGGTCTCCGTCAAGGTGAACGAACCGGAAGAAATCGGACCGGGGCCCACTCCCGGTGGGTGGCCGCGGGTGAGGTGACGAGTCGTCACCACAGACGGGTCCAGCGGAGCCCCGTCGACGGTCACCGAGGAGTACGTCACGGGTCCGAAGTTGGGAATTGTCTTTGCGGTGGATATGGCACCGAACTGGACAAGGGTCGGCCCCGTCGACGCGCCGAGAGAACTGGCGCTTTCGTTCACGTTGGTCGTCTTATTGCTGGCCGTGACCGAGGTGGACGTCGCTGTCTCCGAGGTCGAGATGGAGATCACGTCTCCCCCGCTGACCGGGAATCGGAACGACGCCGTACCGGCTGATCCCGAGACGAACGTGATCGGCGTCCCGCGAATACATTCGACGTTGAGTCCGGCGTTGGCCGCGTACTGGCCTTTGGTGAGCGCCACCCATAGATCGACGAGCGAGGTTTTAGCCGACGAGCAACTGATGCTGTTCGCCGCCGGCACAGCGATGTCAGCCGAAGCCGCTCCTACCACCGGCGCCTCCCCTTGGTGGCCCAGGCTTGGGAGCTGGCCAGGACCCCCGTGGCCGAGACCACCATGGCGGTAACAACGACCCGGCACAGGATCCTTCTCGTCATCGGATGCCTTCTCCCCCTCGTGCCCGTTCCCCGCCCCTATCCTGCCATGTCTGTGAGCGGTTCCGTCCGAGAGAGCTCGGTGAGTGACCTTCGAATTCGCCCTTCACCGGGGACCTGAATGTGAGCGTGAGCGTAGGCTTCTGGGTGAACGTACTCCGCCTGTTCCCCGTGCTGGCCCAGGATTCTGCCCATGCCCATGGTTTCGAGTCGAGATCCGCTCGCAGGCACCTCGCCCCGGAATGTGGTGGGGACCCGCCTGGGCTGTCGCACTCGTGGTCGTCGTCCTGCTGGCGGGGATCGTCAACTCCCCCGCCGGAGCACAGAGCCGACCGCTGCCCCCGACGTTGTGGGGCGTGACGCTCGACAACACCGCCGGAATAACCCCGGCCGCGCTCCACGCTGAGGTCGCCAGCTTGCAGGCTCTCCCCACCATGCCGATCGCCCGCATCGTGATGGACGTCGGCACCAAGCCCGGCGTCTATGCGACCGCCGTCAATGCCCTACATCCCGTCGCCTATCACATGGCCGAGCTCGGTGACAGCTCCGAGATGAAGCATCAATCGGTGGCCGCCTATCGACGCTTCGAGGGATCCCTGGTGTCGGCCGACAGCGGCACAGTGGATCTGGGAGATCGGGAACGAGGTCAACGGCGAGTGGGTGGGCTCGACATCGAAGGAGGTGGCCAAGATCACCGATGCTTACGACAGCGTCAAAGAGGTGGGCGGCATGACGGCGCTCACCCTGTACTACAACCCCAACTGCTGGACCGAGCCCTCGCTTCTGGTCGTATTACGCCGAAGATGCCTTTCCCTACGAAGGAAACGACGTTTGGAATGCACTCAGTTCAGCCATCTCCTCCGACCGACCACAGTCGTCTCACGGCCTCCGGGAGACGACCGTCGCCACCGAAGGGCTCACGCCCTGCCCGGGACGCATCAGTATCACGAAGCTGCAATTCGTCCCACCTTCGGTCATGGCCGGGCGCTCCTCCACGGTCCATCTTTCCGCCCGGAACTGCCTCGATGAAAGCCAGGACGCAGAGCTCACCATGGAAGGACGATTCACCGGAGGGCGTACGTCAGGGTGCCCGATCATCGATCCCCTCACACGGAACACGATGTTCGCTCCTCACGAGATCGCAGATCCAAGCTCGCCTACGAGGTGCCGGCTTCGTGCCGCGCCTCTCATCTGCGCGTGACGGCGACGTTCTCCTCGTCGAGCGGCACGCGACTCGCTCAGAGGTCCGCCTTCCTGTCGATCATGGAGCCGACGAGTTCCTAGGTCGGCGGTCGGACCCAGGCCGGCTCGGATCTGGCCAGCAATGCGGCGATGACGACGGTGGCACACAAGACTCCGAGGGCCGCCAGGATCGCCGCCATGCGACTGACCTTCAGGAGCAGCGACGCACCGAGCAACGCGCCGACGAACATGGACAGTGCCGCCACCAGGCGGCGACCGGCCTGGGAGCCGCCCCCACCGGCCAGGCGGCTGTCTGCCGATATGCCGGTGATCGTCATGGTCAACACGGTCGTCGTGAGGTCCGGCACGGCCAGCTTGCGGGCCGTCGCATTCTGCGCTCCCATCGAAACACTGAGGACGGCGATGAGGACATAGCGGGCCGCGCCGGCTCCCGGGTTATGGACCGTCGAGACCACCACAGCGGAGGTGGCGAAGAGCAGCACTTCGAGTGTGCCGACCACGACGAGGAGGCGACCCCGGTGATGGCCGAAGGTGATCGACAGACGACCGCCCGCCAGCGCACCCACCGAAAAGCCAGCCAGTGCGACCAGCGACGCCGCCAGGGAGAAGCCGGTGGCACCCGCCAGAGCGAAGGCCAGAAATACGACATTCCCTGTCATGTTGGCCACGAAGACATGTCCGAGTGCCAGATAACTGAAGGCATCCACCACGCCGGTCACGACCGTCAACGAGAGCAGCACCGGGGCCAGGGGTCCGTTCTTGTCGTCCGCTCTCGGAACGATCGTCCGCCAGGCGTCGGTGACAACCGTGTTCATCGCGCTGCCTTCACGGGAGTGCATCGTTCCACGCCATCTCGGTGACCGTCGCCTCGACGATGGCGTTTGTAAGTCGACTAAATCCATAGATTTACCTTGATTACTCGCGATTAAACGCGTACAGTGTGACTATGTTCACTGTGGCGACTGAATGCGGGGGCCGCACTGTCGCCCCACGTTGGCGTCACGGTGAGGCAGATATGCCGGCCGAACCCTCGGCCCCCACCCCCGGGAGCGAGGAGCTGCAGGCCCTGGCCGAGGGTCTGGCCCCGAGCGCGCTGCGGTGGCCGGGAATGGCGGGGATCACGGGGCGCCGTTGGGAGCTGCTGGCGGCTTCCGACACGTTCGAGGCGTGGGTGATCGGATGGCCGCCCGGCGGCACCATCGAGTTGCACGATCATGGCGACTCCGCTGGTGCCGTTGTCGTGGCCGGCGGCGAGCTGGTCGAAACCCTCGTGGCCGAGAAGGTCGACGGCTCTGTCACCACGACCACCCGGAGGATGGCGACGGGCACCTCCTGGAGCATGGGCAGCCGCCATGTCCACGACATCGTCAACGACGGTTCCACTCCCGCCGTGAGTGTCCACGTCTACGCGCCGCGTCTCACCTCGATGACCCACTACCGGCTCGACAGCGGTGCCCTACTGGCGCAGGGGACTGTTCACTACCGGCTGGGCGACGTCGTGCCGTGAATCTCGGCGGTGACGAGCATCCGTGCCTCGTCACATGCCACGCCCATCCCGACGACGAGGCCATCTTCATCGGTGGGACCATCGCCGCAGCCGTGGCCGCCGGGTAACGAGTCGTCTTCGCTGTGGCCAAGTCAGCAGAGCGAGCAGCGAGACCGCTGTAGACCACCGAGGACCTGGCGACCATCCGACGGGACGAGATCCTGGCATCGGGCCGTGTCCTGGCCATCGATCGGTACGAGTTTCTGGGCTACGGGGATTCCGGCGTGGGACGCCGGGCCGGTAGCCAGACGAGCAGGACCACCTCGGCGCCGACGCTGACAATCGCCCTCGACGCGGCACGGCACCGGTACCCATGAGAGGCACAACTCGGTCGTGGGGCACCACAAACCGGCCCTAAGACCTAGTAATTCACTAGTTTTACTAGTTACACTTGGGGTGTGGCACTCACTACTGAGCGTGACGAGAACACCTTGGCCATCGTGGGGGGCGGCTGTGCCGGCGCCCTGGTGGCCGCCCACTTCATGCGGATGTACCGGCGACCCCGGCGCATCGTCATATTCGAGCCCCGCCCCGTGCTCGGAGCGGGAGCCGCCTACTCGACCGACGAGCCGCGCCACCTCCTGAACGCTCCGGCGTCGGGTATGAGTGCGTTCGAAGACGAACCGGGCCACTTCGTGACCTGGCTGGCCGAGCGGAGCCTGCCGTGGGGAGCGAGCGACTTCGTGCCCCGCCATCAGTACCGGGAGTACCTGCAGCAGGTCCTGCGCGACGAGCTTTCGGGGGCGGTGCCCGGAACGGAACTGACCTGGGTGCACGGACTGGTCACATCGATGCGGGTGAACAAGGAATCGGCGCGACCGGTGACTACCCTCCATGTCGCGCCCGGACGGCGCTATCACGCAGACGACGTCGTGCTGGCACTGGGAGCTCCGCCTCCTGTCGCCCTGCCGGCGCTCGATGTGTCACCCACCTTCGGGATGATTCGAGACCCTTGGTGTCCGGGCGCCCTCGACGCCGTGGCATCGTCGGGCGACGTACTTATTCTCGGCACCGGACTCACCATGATCGATGTCGCCCTGGTCCTGACCAAGCGGGACCCTCGGCGCACGGTCCATGCGCGGTCGCGCCACGGTCTGCTTCCCGCCGAGCACTCGAGCGACGGCTTTGCACCCTGGCCCCCGTTCGACATCGGACGACCCTCCACTGCTCGTGAAGCCCTCCAGCGACTACGCCGGATGACGGCTGAGGCGGAATCGGACGGCTGGAACTGGCGCAACGTCATCGCCGCCGCCCGCACGGCCGCCCCCGAGGTGTGGGGCGGACTCGCCGAACCGGAACGACGCCGCCTGCTCCGCCACCTCGGACGGCGGTGGGAAGTGGCGCGTCACCGCATGTCCACACCTGTGGCCGGCACGGTCAGTGATCTACGACGCTCCGGTCGGCTCACCGTCGGTGCCGGGAGGGTGCTCGATGTGAGCAACGACGGCTCGGTGGAAGAGCCCCGGCTACGGGTGACACTGGCTCTAACCGGTGGACGTCACGAGACGCTGGCGGTCAGTGCCCTGGTCGATTGCACCGGTCCGGGCGCTGACCCCACGCTGGGGTCGGCGCTGGTCGCCGGACTCGTGGCCGACGACTTGGCGCGCATCCACCCGTCGGGCATCGGCCTCGACGTCGACGGACACGGTGATCTACGGACCGGATCGGCGACGTCGGGGACGATTCATACCGTCGGGTGGTGCCGACGGGGTTCTGAGTTCGAGGCCACGGCGGTGCCCGAGATTCGTCGGCAAGCGAGCCGCCTGGTCCGACACGTGGCCGAGTCGATCGATCGCCGAGCGCCCGTCCTCGCGCACGCCTGAACTGATGACGTCGCTAACGTGGCCTGATGGAGGCCACCGAGGCGCCCTCGACCCTGCCCACCGGTGCCTTCTCTGTCTGGCTGCGCGGCATGCAGAATGCTCTGCGGGGAGAGCGTGCGTCCGACGTGCCCTGTGAAGGGTGCTCCGCCTGCTGCTCGTCGTCACAGTTCGTGCATATCGACCCCGACGAGACCGAGGCGCTGGCCCACATACCGAGCGAACTCCTCTTCGCGGCACCCGGCACGCCCATCGGATATTTCCTCCTCGGTTATGACGAACGAGGCCGCTGCCCGATGCTGACCGACGGCCGGTGCTCGATCTACAAGCACCGGCCCCGGACCTGCCGTACCTACGACTGCCGGGTCTTCCCCGCCACCGGGCTCAAGATCGAAGGCCACGACAAGGCTCTCAATGCCGAGCAGACCCGGCGTTGGCGCTTCGACTATCCCGGTGAGCTCGACCGCAACGAGAGAGACGCGGTGCGGGCTGCGGCCGAGTTCCTCCAGCACGAGGAGGTCCTCCCCGAGGGGACCTCTGCGACGAGCGCCACCCAACTCGCCGTCCTCGCCGTTGAGGTCCACGACGCCTTCCTGCGCTACGACGCCGGTTCGAGAAGCACCAGGGTCGTCACTCCCGATATCCAAGTGGTCCGAGTGGCCTTGACGCGCCGGACGAGGAGCAGCCCCCGGAGGCCTTGAGTTCGTGCTCCCCGTGTCGAGCTGTCGGCCATGGACGGCGGATCAGAGATCGAGCATCTGGTCGGCTTGCCCCAACCAGAACTCGACCTCGGCTCGACGGCCTCGTCGAATCGGCCAGTCGATGAACCGGATGAACAGGTGGCCGAGATATGCCAGTCTTCGTACCTCGGCCAGACCATCGAAAGCGGTGGCGAACAGGCGGCTCCTCACCCCCCGATCGCACGGCAGGGTCAGGCTGGCCAGAGCGAGCGTGACAAGATCGAAGGCGGCGTCCCCGACCTTGGCGAAGTCGGTGTCGACGATGGCCGAGAGGGTACCTTCGTCGTGCAGGAGGTTGCCGGGATGCAAGTCCCAGTGCACGACATCCCGGGCGCCAAGGTCATCGTGGTGGATGACCCGTCCGAGCTCCTCGATCCGGGCCACGAGTGACGCTGTACGTTCGTCATAGCGGCGAAGAGATTCGTGGAGGCAGTAGCGGTCGCCGCCGACGATGAGGGTCTTGATCAACACTGCCGGCCAATGAGACGGATCGGATGATCGAGCGAGACCGAGCCGCCCTACGTGGAGCTCGAGAAGGCGGTCGACCACGCCGTGCCCGAGGATCTCGATGGGCGTCCCCGGCATGAAATCCTGGAGCACGAAGAGACAGTCCTGAGCGACGACAGTGCGCTGCCGAGGCACCGGCCAGCCCACGTCGACGCGTAGACGCTCAGCCAACACCACGGCTTCGCGGCGGGCGTCCGACGACGGCGCCGGGTCCCACTTCACGACGAGCCTCCGCCCCATAGGACCTGTGACCTCGTGGGCTCCCGTCTCTCCCCCGCTCAGTCGACCCACCAGCTCGTAGGCATCGCCCGTCGTCGCCGCCAGTAGTTCCACCGCCTGCGCCGCGCTCATCTCGACGGTGTCCGCCATGGCACCAGCTTTGCAGGATCGGTTCGGACACAGCCGTTCTTGCCGTCGTGCTCGCGGCTGGGCCCGCCGGTACTCGGCCTGCTGGTGTGGCCACCGGGTCGTTTGTGCAGCGCCGGTCCGACAACAACCGGTCTATATCGGCGCCCAGGGCGTGATTGCGAATGGCTGGCCCTCTCGACGCTGGGCCTCACCGGATCCGACAGCGGGCGGTTCGACCGGGTGTCAGCATCGGGGCTGGGCCGTGCTATCGATCGGTCCGATCCGGCGCCGTCCTGCCGATACCGAGGTGCTCCGACGCGGCCCGTGGCCTTGTGTCCCGCATGCCGTCCCCCGGTTCTATCGGTCGACGCAACGCCTTCTCGGGAGGCGTTCGACGATGCATCTTCGGTCCGATTCTGGCGCTGGTGTTCGGTTTCTTGCCGCGATGCGGGAGGGGCGCGGTCTCAAGCCTTCCGCCCGGGCTGCCGGCGTGGGCAAGGAGACCGGTTACCGGTGGCTGCGCGAGTCGTTCGTGGCCCTGCGTGACGACGGTCTGAACGTGACTGAGGCGCAGGCGGCACTGGGCTACGTTTCCCCGCTGATGGCCGGCTGGGACCGCCAGCGAGACGCTCGGGCGGGTGAGTGGCGTCACCATCTCGCTGTCGATGCCGACATCGAGCACACCTTTTGGGTCCGTTTTGATGCCGGTGCCAGCGTCGACGCGGCCCGTCGGACGGCGGGCGTGAGCCGGTCGACCGCGTACCGATGGCGGCAGCGATGGTTTGGGATTTGGCGCGACGAGGGTCTTCCGTCGCGTGTGGCGGCCCGCCGGTTGCGGGTCTCACCGCAGCAGAAATCAGCCTGGGAAGCGGAGCGACGCCTCGCGCAACGGACCGCACGGCTCCAGCGGGCGACAGGGGACCGCGCCGCCGTGCGCCAGTCGGCCCGGCATGTCGAATTGCTGCTCCAACCTCGGGCCCGCTCCAAAGCCGAGCAGCGCGAGGAGCGCTACTGGGAGTTGATGCATCACGGTCTGACCAACACCGCAGCGTGCAGGCTGCTCGGCGTGAGCAGACGAACTGGGACTCTCATCCGGGCTCGACGCCGCTATCAGACCTCCGCGCCCGCTGCGAAGTGGATCGTCGGGTCGGGGAGGTATCTGTCGCTGCCCGAACGGTTACAGATCGCTGACCTGTTGCGCCTGGGTTGCTCGATGCGCCAGGTGGCCGCCGAGTTGGGCCGGTCCCCTTCGACGGTCAAACGCGAACTCGACCGGCACCGAGACGCCAAAGGCCGCTATCTGCCTCAGGTTGCCGATCACGCCGCCACCCAGCAGCGCTGCCGGCCTCGGGACCACAAGCTTGTCGTCAACCCGGCGCTGCGCCAGCTGGTGCAGCGCAAGCTCAACCGTTGCTGGTCACCCGACGAGATCAACGGCTGGTTGCGCCTGACCTACCCGCTGGTCCCGTCAATGTGGTTGTGCTCCGAGACGATCTACCGGGCGTTGCTTGTCCCGGGCGGCCAGGGACTTCACAAGCGATACTGCCGCAAGCTGCGCACCGGCCGGCGGATCCGGAAGTCACGCTGGCTGACCCGCGCCGGGCATGGGGGTTCGGTCCAGAACATGACCATGATCGACAAGCGCCCAGCCGAGGTCGAGGACAACCAGCAGGCCGGCAACTGGGAGGGAGATCTCATCGTCGGCGTCGGGTCAGCGTCGGCGATGGTGACCTTGCGGGAACGCAAAACCCAGTTCGGGATCATCGTCAACCTCCCTGTCGACCACACAGCGGCCAGCGTGAACGCCGCAGTCATCGCTGCATTCGCCTCGATCCCGGCCCACCTGAAACGGACCCTCACCTGGGACCAGGGCACCGAGATGGCCAGACACCAAGATCTGGCCGCGGCGACCGGGATCGACATCTACTTTGCCGAGCGGTGCAGCCCTTGGCAGCGGGGAGCGAACGAGAATTTCAACGGTCTCGCCCGCCAGTACTTCCCGAAGGGCACCGACCTGTCCGTGCACAGCGACGCCCACGTCGCGACCGTGACCAAAGAGCTGAACGCCCGACCTCGCAAGACGCTCGGCTACCTGACACCGGCGGCCAGGTTCCGTGCCGAATGGGGAGCTCACTGCAGCGCTCCGATACTTCTGAACGAAGAAGCCGCCGGCTAGTGGTCCGCCCAGAGATGACGTTCAGCGGATAACAGTGGGGCGAAGCCGGGGGTGAGAGACTCAGGCATGCCCTCAGGCTTTTATTCGGTGACGCCGCGGATGGTCGTTAGCGACGTGACTGCCCAGGTGAACTTTCTGCGCGATGTCTTCGACGCCACCGGCGAAGTCCACGCCGACCGCCCAGCGGAGATCCATGTCGGAGACTCTCTCATCATGGTGAGCGAGGCGGGTGAGCGCGAGCTGTTCCCCGCCTTTCTCTACGTCTACGTCGATGACGCCGACCGTGCCTACCGGCGAGCACTGGCTGCCGGAGCAGCGAGCTTGGAAGAGCCTCTCAACACCCCCTACGGCGATAGGCGCGCCATGGTTCGTGACAACTTCGGCAATGTCTTCCAGATCGCACACCGGAACACATAGCGGGCCGCTCGATCACCCGAGCGAGGCTGTTCCCACACAATCCGGCTAGTCTCCAGCTGCAACTCACAGTCATCCGCGTTGCGTCGACCGCTAAAATCCGCCCCCCTCGATCAGACCTCCGTGAAGCTCACCCTCCTGCCCGCCATCACCGCTCTCACCTTCGCCCCCCGCACCCCTCTGCGAGCGCTGACGCAAAGTGCTCCGCTACCCGCCTGGATCGCTCCCGCCACCCGGATCGTCTTCGCTATCCCTGCGCTCGCCCTCACCTGCTGGGTGCAGCTCGTGATCATGGCCCACAGCCACCCTGCGGCCGACCGGCACCACCTGGTCGCCATCTACCCGCTCATCGCCCAGCTCACCGGCTGGGCCGCCGTCGCTGTCGCCGTCGCTGCCTGCTGCGACCGCACCCGCTACTCCGACCTCACCGGCCCCATCGCCACCCCCATCACCCTCGCCCTCGTCGCCTTCACTTGGCTCGCTCCCGGCGTGAACCACCTCCTCGAAACTGGCCCCGCCACCGCACGGACCGCCATCATCGCCTGGTACACCATCGCCGCCGCCCTGCTCGCACTCACCGCCGCCGCGCTCCAAGATCCCTGGCACCGCTACACCCGCCGACTCAGACGAGTATCAACTATCGAAAGCTGACAGACGGCACCAAGAGGTGATAGGTGGCCGCTGCACCGGAAAGCGAACACGAGGCCGCAGGGCGACTCGAGTGCCAGTAGGCAGCGTGGCCAGTTCCCGGAGGCGATTCGCGAGCTCGTACTTGACGATCAGCGGTTACGGAACGACATCTGCCCGGTACAGCGTTTTCTCGGGGCGGTCCAGAAGCGCTGCCCCCGAGATTGCGCAGGCAGCGACGTTCATCAGCCAGGGGGGATGCCCCAAGCAGGGGCTATGCAGCGCTGCCATGGCAACGGCCGAGCAGCTCGCCGATGTTGCATACGCAACACTCTGCGTCCACGAAGCGCGTGCTCCTCGACGGGTCTTTGAGTAGGGCAGGTTCATGGCGCCCTGCATAGATTGCATATGCAGAAGTTGAGTAGGGCCCCACAAAATAGTCCCCACAAACGCCAAGCCTCTGGGCCACTTTCTGCCGCCCTCCTGACCGTCCGGAGGTTGCTCAGTATTCAGTCACCCCATGTCTCCTCGAAGCGACGAGTGGGAGTGAAACCACAGGTCGACTGGTTCATACGCGCAGGGCCACGCCCGTCTTGATAAGCAATGCTCGTTGCCATGAGAGTCCGGAGGAAACTGCAGTGCCCCAGGCACCGACGGCGCTCTCCTGCAGCGGTGCATTTCAGAACTGAGTGAGCGGGTGGACCCTCAGAGAAATATCAATGGACTGGGGTATTTGCCCCTAATCTCGACCGGGTTGCTGGTCCTTACCCCAAGGCACAATCGCAGCATCCAGTCCAGTCCAAAGGTCCATCGACACGATCCGACGTCCGTGCAACTGGAACCCGAGTTCAGTTGTACGACGGCTCGCCGTGGCTGGCGTTTGGCTGGTCCCGTCGCCAGTAGGCCTTGGACGCGATGGCATCGCGATCGAGACCGCCCGCGATGAGGAGTTCCTCTGCTGATCGGACCAGGTGGCGTTCACCGAAGAGGTACGCGGCGGTGCCCGCTACCGGGTGCACGTCGCTCAGCAACTCGAGCACCTCTGCTCGATCCAGCCAGACGAAGGATGCCGCCGGCCCGCCAGCCGCCGCCGGACGCGACCTCGCGCCATGACTCGTCACGAGCAGGACGGTGGCGTTCGTGTCGTCGGGGAGCGCTTCGAGCATGGCGAAGGCAGCTGGCATCGCGGAGTCGTCGACAACGAAGAGGTGCGACGTCGCCGTTGGTCGCAGGCTGATCCCACCTCGCGGCCCGATGGCCTCGAGGTGTTCGCCCAGCGCTGCCTTGGCTGCCCAGCGGGTAGCAGGGCCGCGGCCATCGTGGATCTCGATCTCGAAGTCGGCGATGCCTTTCGCTGGATCCGACCGCCGGATCGTGTAGCGACGACGGAGGGTCAGGTCGCCATTGGGGACCTCGAACAAGAGGTCCTGCCCTGGCGCGTACTCGAATCCCACGAGATCAGACGAGGCCATCGTGATAAGTCGCACGTGAGGCGCGATCTCGTCCACGCCGACCACTTCGAGGTCGAGCAGATAGGACCCTCTCAAGCGTCCGCCGAACATGTCGTCGGGAACAGGGCGACGCGTGCTGACGGGACGGGGTTCAGACATTCAGCACTCCTTCACGTGGCGGCGTTGGGTGATCTGGGTCGACAGGTCGATTGTCGGAGAATCACGCGACGGCCTTTCTGAAGACACTCGTCGCCCAGGCGAGAACCAATGCGCACAACGGCACGGTGACCGCGAACGCCTGCCAGACGTGGTCGCTCGAGAATGAGCCGGCACCGAGCGCCCGTGCTCCTTCGACGACGTAGTACAGGGGATCAAAGTGGGCGACCACCCGCAGCCACGACGGGCCGAACGAGATCGGCAAGAGCACTCCGGCGAGGAGCAGGGCGGGCAGGTTCAGGAGGTTCATGACAGAGGCAAAGGCGTCGATCTCTTTGGTCGTGAGCGCCATCGCGACCGACCAAGCGGAGATCATCACCATGAAGACCCCGATGAGCACGGCGAGCACGAGCAGTCCGCCCCAGTGGATCTGGAAGCCGAACCCGTACGCGACCGCGACCGCGATCGCGTCGAAGAAGAACATGAAGGTCATCGCTGAGACGAGCGGCCCGGCGAGAATCGCCAAGCGGCTCGCTGGGGTCACCCGGAGCCGCTCGATGACGCCGGATCGAAGTTCGAAGATCGTGCCGAATCCTTGGGCCGTGCCGCTCGCAAACGCGAGGAGTGCGAGGATGCCCGGAAAAAAGACGTCGAGCACGGCTCCGGTAGACGCAGCTCGCGTGAAGTGCTTGAGCAGCGGCGTAAAGAGCGCGAGATAGAGCACCGGCGATGAGAGCCCGACGATCATCCACGTCGGATTGCGTAGCTGCTGTGTGAAATGCCGCTGGAAGAGCAGGCCGGTGTCTTTCAGGGTTCTCATGCCATCACCTCGGAGGAATGGCCGGTGTCTCGCAACGACCGGCCCGTATGCCGCAAGAAGACGTCGTCCAACGTGGGCTCCGAGAGGCTGATCGACTTCAGCTCGATCTGCTCCCGATCGAGCAGTCGGAGAAGCTCGGGCAATGCGGCACTGCCGTCCTCCACGTAGAGGCGCAGCCCGCCGTCCTCAGCGCCAATCTCCCTGATGAAGGGCTCAGTTTGCAGGAGCGCCCTTGCCCGTTCAACGAGCCCCTCGTCAACAATTCCGAGCACCACTGAATCTCCGACGACCTGGCGCTTGAGCTCACGAGGGGTCCCCTCGGCGACGATCGTCCCTTGGTCCATGATCGTTAGCCGGTCACAGAGGGCATCCGCCTCTTCGAGATAGTGCGTGGTCAAAAAGACCGTCGACCCGCGCTCTTGGATGGCTCGGATGTGATCCCACAGGTTCGCCCGGTTCTGCGGATCGAGCCCGGTGGTGGGCTCGTCGAGGAACAAGACCTCGGGTTGGTGAATCAGCCCGAGGGCAACGTCGAGACGCCGACGCTGGCCTCCCGAATAGGTCGCGACCTTCCGATCGGTGAATTCGGTGAGGTCGAGCACCGCGGCGAGCTCTTTCGCCCGCTGGCGCAGGACGTCGAGATCGCCTCCGTAGAGGCGGCCCTGGAGTATGAGGTTCTCCCAGCCGGTCGACATGTCGTCGGCGCCACCTGCTTGGCTGACATAGCCTATCCGTTGACGCACCTGCTTCGGTTGGTGCGAGACGTCGGAGCCAGCCACGATCGCCGTGCCCGAGTCGATGGGCAAGAGCGTCGTGAGCATCCGGAGGGTCGTCGTCTTTCCGGCTCCGTTCGGTCCGAGGAAGCCGAAGATCTCGCCCCTACCGACCTCGAAGCTGACGCCTTGGACCGCTTCGACGGTTGCTTTCCTGTCGCGGAAGCGCTTGCGGAGATCCTCCGTCGTGATAATTGCGTCCATCTTCACACTCCTCGCTCGAACGGGTGCTGCATCTGTTCAGGGTCAAGGGGTGGTAATTGCTGAACTGCGGGCCATTTCCCGTTTGCGTACTCAGAGAGCGTGCGCGGATAGGTGAGGTGCGTCACCGAGGTTGTTCGCATCACGCCGGCGAGCCCAGCGGCTGTGTCGGTACTGGTGTGGGTTGGTGGTGTGAGACCACGAAGTCCCGACGTCGGATAAGGACACCGGAACAGGCCGCTCCGACCAGGGCTAGGACAGCGCTGACGACGAGCAGAACGTCGAGCGCACTGGCGAAGCTGGAGTGAACGGCCTCGACAAGAGGTCCTCGCAACGGGGCCGGCACGGCGTTGATGGCCTGGGCGGCGTTGCCCTGTTGAATGGCGGTGACGACTGCGGGCAGGTGCCGATCTAGCGATGGGATGCCGGCGAGGGCCCGGCCCAGGTTCTGGTGGAGAGCGGATGCGAAAACCGACCCGTAGACGGCGATGCCGGCGGCGATACCGATCTCGCGAAAGGTGGTGTTGACGCCCGAGGCCATGCCCGAGCGTTGGGGGGCGACGACCCCGACGGCCGTCGAAGCGAGTGGCGGGTTGACTATCCCGCTGCCGACGCCGGCCACGATGAAGCCAGGGATCAAGTGGGCCCACGAACTACTGCCGTCGAGCCCGGTCATGAGCAGCAAACCCACCCCGGTCAGCAGGAGGCCCGGCCCGATCAGCCACCGAACGGGTATGCGATCGCTGAACACCCCGGCGAAGATCGACGAGAAAATAGACGTCCCACTGATGAGCAGTAGCGCACTACCGGTCGCCATAGCGGAGTAGCCAAGGTCGTCTTGGAGGTAGAGGACGAGATATAAGAACATCGCGTAGAGCGAACCGTTCAAGGCGAAGGCCGCAGCCAATCCACCGCTAAAGGTAGGGATACGGAACAGCGACAGGTCGAACAGCGGGTGGTCAGCTCGGCGCTCCGACGCAACGAAAGCAACGAAGAACGCGACGGCGAAGGCGAGACAGATAACTACCCCGGTGTCGCTCCAGGCGATCTCGCCAGCACGAATCAATCCGTAGACCAGGCTGACTAGCCCGGCAGTGAGGGTGGCGAACCCGGCCCAGTCCGGCCTGGCCGCATGTGGCGTTTTGAACTCGTCCAACTCCCAGCGAGTGACGACAAGGGCGGCCACACCGATCGGCAGGTTGACCAAGAAGATGCCCCTCCAGCTGATGGCGTCGGTGATGACCCCGCCTAGTACTGGTCCGAGTCCGGCGGACACCCCAGTGACCGCACCCCAGATTCCGAAGACCATCCCCCGCTCCTTGCCGTGGAAGCAGTGAGCCAGAAGAGCCAGCGAGGTGGCGAACAGGATCGCCCCACCGATGCCCTGAGCGCTGCGGGACAGGATCAGCATGATCGGCGACTGAGCTATCCCGCAGAGCAGCGAGCCAAGGGTGAAGACAATGAGACCGACCGTGAACAGCAATCGGTGCCCGTAACGGTCGGCCAACGAACCGGCGGTCAGCA
>Ga0182024_10000861_pt1 | contig 78800 bp, 78 predicted proteins | sample P32metaG_FD_120480 | JGI IMG/M metagenome (GOLD analysis project Ga0182024, IMG submission 120480) | Permafrost microbial communities from Stordalen Mire, Sweden - P3-2 metaG (Illumina Assembly) | ecosystem: Environmental > Terrestrial > Soil > Wetlands > Permafrost | place: Sweden: Stordalen...
GACCAGCGTTCGTGCTGCCCAAAGTGACGGTAGCCGGCCAAACCTCGTTTCTGCCTTGCAGGAAGGCGAGAAAAGCTCGAATATTCACGCCAGTTCGGGAGCCATCTGGGGAATCCCGGGTAAATCGGCAACCGGCATTCGCGGCCTCGATGAGGTTACTCAAGGCGGCCTCCCGCAGGGCCGGCCGACCTTGCTGTGCGGCTCCGCCGGCTGCGGCAAGACCCTGTTCGCCATGACGTTCCTTTACAACGGCGCGGTCGAATATAACGAACCCGGCGTTTTTCTTGCCTTCGAAGAACAGCCTGAAGACCTCATCAAGAACGTCGGTTCGCTCAACTACGACATCAACAAACTGATCGCCGAGAAAAAGATTGCCATCGACCACGTCGAGATCGAGCGCAGCAAGATCGCCGAGTCGGGCGAATACGATCTCGAGGGTCTTTTCATTCGCCTCGGCTTTGCCATCGACTCGATCGGTGCCAAGCGCGTCGTCGTCGATACCATCGAGACGCTGTTCGGCGGCCTGGACAACGAACAGGTGCTGCGTTCCGAATTGCGCCGGCTTTTCGAATGGCTCAAGTCGAAAGGCGTTACCGCCATCATCACCGGCGAACGCGGCGAAGGCACGCTCACGCGTTATGGCCTGGAAGAATATGTCGCCGACTGCGTGATCCTGCTCGACAACCGCGTTCAGGATCAGCTTTCGACGCGCCGCCTGCGCATCGTCAAATATCGCGGCTCGGCCCACGGCACCAACGAATACCCTTTCATCATCGACGAGCAGGGCATCACAGTGATGCCGATCACGTCGAGCGGTCTCGAGCACGGGGCCTCGACCGAGCGGCTGCCGAGCGGCATTCCCGATCTCGACCAGATGTTGGAGGGCAAAGGCTACTTCAAAGGCTCGAGCATCCTGGTGTCCGGCATGGCCGGCAGCGGTAAGTCGACGGTGGCCGCGCATTTCGCCAATGCGACCTGCGCCGCGGGTCATCGTTGCATCTATTTCGCGATGGAGGAATCGTCGCATCAGATCGTCCGCAATATGCGTTCGGTCGGCATCGACCTGCAAAAGTGGGTGGACAAGAAGCTGCTGCGCTTCAGTGCGCGGCGGCCGAGCCTGTTCGGTCTCGAAACCCACCTTGCGACCATGTACCGGGACGTGACCGATTTTGAGCCTACCGCCGCCGTCATCGATCCGATGTCGGCATTGCTCGGCGCAGGCGCGACCGCCGACGTGCATTCGATGGTGCTTCGCCTGGTCGATTTCCTCAAAGCGCGCGACGTCACGGCGTTGTTCACCAATCTCGGCGTGGCGGCCGGTGAAGACGCCGCGACCGAAATCCAGATCTCATCGCTGATGGACGTCTGGCTGTTGCTCTATAACCGCGAGAACAACGGCGAGCACAACCGGCAGCTCTACCTCTTGAAGTCGCGCGGCATGGCCCACTCCAACCAGGTCCGCGAATTCATCCTGTCGGCCGACGGCATCAAGCTGCGCAACGCCTATGTCGGGCCGGAGGGCGTGCTGACCGGTTCGGCGCGAGTTGCGCAGGAGAGGAAGGACGAGGCCGCGCAGGATATGGAACGCCGCAGCCGCGAACTGGAGCGCAAGCGGCGCGAGATCGCGGCACAAATCGGGATTTTGCAGGCCCAGCTGGCCAGCGAAGACGCGGAAACCGATCTTCTTAACCGCGAAGGCGCCCGGCGCGAGGATCAATTGACTGCCGACCGGGTTGCCATGGGAGTGAGCCGGCAGGCCGGAGCAAGGCCAGACAAGGCGGCGCCGAAGCCGGCCAACAAGCCGAATAATCGACTGGACAGCAAATGACCGAACACGAAGGGTACAATCTTCGGCTCTACGTTGCCGGTCAGACACCGAAATCGATCGCGGCCATCGCCAACCTGAAGAAGATCTGTGACCAGCATCTGCCGGGCCGCTATGAAATCGAAATCATCGACCTCATGAAGGATCCGGCGCTGGCGATGCGGCATCAGATCGTCGCCATTCCGACCCTGATCCGCCAATTGCCGGAGCCGCTCAAGCGCATCATTGGCGATCTATCCAATGCCGAAAAAGTGTTGATCGGCCTCGACATTCGGCCGAACTGAGAACGGTCCGAACTGAGAACGGTTCATGTCCCCAGACGATCCCAAGCTCCCGTTGTTCGCCGACGCCGACGAGACAATTCAGGCCATTCATCAGGGCGACATCGACGCCATCGTGGTGACGCGGAGCCTCGAAGGTCCACAAGTCATTCTGCTGCACGGCGCCGAGGAACCTTATCGCGTCCTGGTCGAGCGCATGAGCGACGGCGCGCTGACCGCCGGTCCGGATGGCGTCATCCTTTATGTCAACGACCGGCTCTGCGAACTGACCGGCTGTCCGTCCGCCCGCCTGGTCGGCCGCGACCTCGTTTCGCTGTTCGAAGGCGAGCCGCCGACGCTCGTTCCCGAAGTCACGGCGGAGGCGAGCCTGTCGCGTAATGGCCAGCACGCCATGCCGGTCGCGGTCTGGTCGCGGCCGATCTCGATCGGCGGCACCATGGCGACGCTGGTCCGGCTGACCGACCTTTCGATCCATCGCCGCGCCGAACAAATCGCCGCAGCTGAGCGCTTCGCACGCTCCGTGCTCGAACAGGCAACCGAGGCGGTCGTCGTGCTCTCGCCGGACGGCCGCATCACTCACGCCAGCTGGCGGGCCGAACAGCTCGCCGAGCGGCCGCCGAGCGGCTGCACGTTTTCCGAGGCGTTTCCGCTCGAAGCGCAGTCGGCAGAGGGCACGGGAACGCTCGCGCGGTTCTCCGCCGAAAACCTTGACGCCATGCTGGCGACGAGGCCGTTTCACGGCGTCGAAGTGAAGCTGCGCGGCAAAAGCAACGCCAAGTCCGCCTACCTGCTCAGCGCCGGGCCGCTGATTGATGACAATAAAGCCACTGTCGGCTCGATCGTGACGCTGACCGACATTACCGAGCGCAAGCACGCGGAAGAGCAGCAGACCATGATGGTTGCCGAGCTCAATCATCGCGTGAAGAACATCCTCGCGATCGTTCAGTCGGTGGCGGCGCAAACCATGCGCTCATCGGGCTCGCTCGAAAGCTTCTCCGACGCATTCACCGGCCGCCTCAAGGCGCTGGCGATCGCGCACGACGTCCTGACGGAAACCCGCTGGATCGGGATCGGCCTGAGCGAGCTTTTGACCGCGGTGCTCGCGCCTTATCGATCGTCCGACGAGAGCCGCGTCAGCATCGTCGGGTCGGCGATCATGCTGCCGGCCCGCGCCGTGGTGCCGCTGTCGATGGTGCTGCACGAGCTGGCGACCAATGCCGCCAAATACGGCGCATTGTCGACGCGGCGCGGCAACATCGAGATCACCTGGCAGGTGACTGGTGATATCGAGAAGTCGATCGAACTGATCTGGCAGGAGCGTGGCGGACCGCAGGTCAAGGCCAAAACGTCGACCGGGTTCGGCACCAAGTTGATCGAACGCGTCGTCAGACATGATCTCGATGGCAACGCGAAGATCGATTTCGATCCGGCCGGCGTGCGCTGGAGGATTGGGTTTCCGGTGGGCGGACTCGCCGGGTCGCACGCGGAGGCGTTCGGTTCCTTTACGGCGTAGCTGGTTTTGCGAAGACCTGTTCGCAAATCCGCCGCAGCTCACTTTCGTCGAACGGTTTGGCGAGGCGCGGCATCGCACGGAACGGCGCCGGAAAAAGCGTCTCGTCGGCGTAGCCCGACGTAATGATGAGCCTCAACCCAAGCTTTTGCAGCGTAGGTAGAATTTCGAAAATCCGCTTGCCGCGCAGGTTGACGTCGAGAACGGCGCCATCCAAGCCCCCGCGTTGGGCGCGTTCCAGGACCTGATCGACGCTCGCCAGCGGACCGACCACGTCACAGCCGAAGTCCTCCAGCATGCGTTCCAATTCGAGCGCTATGAGCCCTTCGTCCTCGGCGAGAAGGATCCGCTGGCCGGCCAGCGGCTTTTTCGAACTCTTATGCACCCGACCATTCCCGGGAAGGTTAGTCGTCAACATGCCGCAGAACCCCGATTAGATATACCGTTGCTGCTTGATCGCGCGGACTGCCCGCTTGTCGGCCGTATACTGATTGTTTCGCCGAATCCCCCCATTGTTGGTAAACTACTCCGAAGCGAAAAGTTCCATCGGGCCGGGTTTCATATAGTACACGGCTACTCTCTCTTCCCCGCCCGCTTGGCGGCTGCGGACGCGTTCAGCGCCACGGCGGCGCGAACGAGCGCCTTCAACGCCTTTTCATCGATCTTGTCGTCCTCGTGGATATCGATGGCGCGCCTCACGTTGCCATCGAGGCTGGAGTTGAAGAGGCGTGAAGGGTCCGCCAACGCGGCGCCCTTGGCGAAGGTCAGCTTCACGACGGCCTTATAGGTCTCGCCGGTGCAGATGATGCCGGCGTGCTCCCACACCGGAACCCCTCGCCACTTCCACTCCTCGACCACGTCGGGGCAGGCCTCTTTGATGAGACTGCGGACCCGGGCGAGCGTCTTGCCCCGCCAATCGCTCAGCTCCTTGATTCTCGCATCGATCAGCCGGGAGGGAGAGTCTCCTGCTTTTCTTTCTTTTTTTTCCTTCGCGCCGCTCTTGCTCTTCAGCATGGTTGCTCTCGCTCTCTTCATGGTCGTAAGTACGTAGAGTGGGCATGGCGCGCTGCGCGGCGCGGCCACGTGGGCAAAATCGTTCACGCGCCTTGCACGCCGCCGGCACCCGGCGATTTTGCCCACCCTACCGGACTACCGGACTCAATCAAATATTGAGCACCCGCCCATACGCGTCGAGCACCGCTTCCTTCATCATCTCCGACAGCGTCGGGTGCGGGAACACGGTGTGCATGAGTTCTTCTTCGGTGGTCTCCAGGTTCATCGCCACCACGTAGCCCTGAATGAGCTCGGTGACTTCGGCGCCGACCATGTGGGCGCCGAGCAGTTGGCCGGTCTTCTTGTCGAAGATCACCTTGACGAGGCCCTGGTCCTCGCCGAGCGCGATGGCCTTGCCGTTGCCGACGAACGGGAAGCGGCCGACCCGGATGTCGATTTTCTGCTCCTTGGCGGCCTGCTCGGTGAGGCCGACCGAGGCGATCTGCGGCGTGCAATAGGTGCAGCCCGGAATGAGGCGCTTGTCGATTGGATGCGGATCGAGCCCCTTGATGGCCTCGACGCAGATGACGCCTTCGTGCTCGGCCTTGTGGGCAAGGAGCGGCGGGCCGGCGACGTCGCCGATGGCGTAGATGCCGGGCACGCTGGTTTTGCCGACGCCGTCGATGACGATCGCGCCGCGCTGCGTCTTCACGCCGAGCTTTTCCAGGCCGAGATTTTCGATATTGCCGACGACGCCGACGGCGGCGATGACGCGCTCGACCTCAAGCGTCTGCGTGCCGCCTTTGCCGTCATCGATGGTTGCGGTGACGCCGTCGGCCTTTTTCTCGAGCTTGGTCACCTTGGCGCCGGTGAAAATCTTGATGCCCTGCTTCTCAAAACTCTTGCGGGCGAAGGCGGCGATCTCGGCGTCTTCGGCCGGCAGGATCTGCGGCAGCACTTCGACCACCGTCACCTCGGCGCCGAACGTGCGGTAGAACGAGGCAAATTCGATGCCGATCGCGCCCGAGCCGACGACGAGCAGCGTCTTCGGCATGCGCTCGGGGACCATGGCCTCGAAATAGGTCCAAACGAGTTTCTTGTCCGGCTCGAGGCCGGGCAGGACGCGCGGCCGTGCGCCGGTGGCGATGATGATGTGCTTGGCCCCGTACGCGCCGGCGCCGAGCGCCCCCTTCGGGGCTTCGCTCCTGCCGCCCTTGACGGTGATTTTGCCGGGCGCCTCGATCGCCGCCTCGCCCCAGATCACCGTGACCTTGTTCTTTTTCATCAGGAAGCCGACGCCGTCGTTGAGCCGTTTCGACACCGCGCGCGAGCGCTTCACCACCGCGGCGGGATCGTAGGTGACGGTGCCGGCCGAAAGCCCGTAATCCTTGGCGTGCTGCATGTAATGAAAAATCTCCGCCGAGCGCAGCAGCGCCTTGGTCGGGATGCAGCCCCAGTTGAGACATATGCCGCCCAGATATTCGCGCTCGACGATCGCGGTCTTGAAGCCGAGCTGCGCGGCGCGGATCGCCGTGACATAGCCGCCCGGTCCCGAGCCGATGATGATGATGTCGAAATTCGTGTCCGCCATTCCAACCTCGCGCGTCCCGTTCGCCCACCCCTATATGGGAGGCCGCGGCACAATCTTACACGAGACAGGGGCTTACACGAGACGCGGGCTTGCCGACACGAGACGGCCGCTTGCACTAGTCGGAGATCGGGCGAAACAGGCCGTCGTTGCCGAGCTGTTCAAGGATGCCGGAGCGGATGTCGAAATAGCAGCCGTGGAGCTTGAGGCCGCCGTCGTCGACGGCGTCCTTGAGCCAGGGAAAGGTCAAGAGGTTCGCGAGCGACAGGCGGACGGCCTCGTGCTCGCAGAGGTGCTGCCGGCGCTCCGGCGGCTCGGCGAGGACGCGCTGGCGCGCCGGTTCGGCGAGTTCAACCCAGGTGCCGACGAAGTCCGATGTTTCGGTTGCGGTGCCCCGCAGCAGCGCCTCGATGCCGCCGCACATGGCGTGGCCCATGACGATGATCTGCGGCACGCGCAGCGACCGCACGGCAAATTCGATCGCCGCGCTGACGCCGTGAGGCTTGCCATCGGGGCCGTAGGGCGGCGCCAGGCTGGCGACATTGCGGATCACGAACAGCTCGCCCGGCGCGGCGTTGAACACCATCTGCGGATCGGTGCGGCTGTCCGAACAGGCCATGACCAGCGCCCGCGGCCGCTGCCCCAGGCGGCTCAATTCCGCGAACCGGCTGCGCTCGTCGCGCCAGGTGCGCGAGCGGAAGCGGCGATAGCCTTCGATCAGCTCGTCCATGTAATATCGCACCCGCTAGTCACGCCGCTGCCTGTCCCAATCCGCCGCCTGTCTCATCGTCCCGGGGTCCCGCATGTCGCAACTGACGCTCTACAGCTCGATCGGCGTGCAGGTCGTCGTCGAAGAGCTGGCGCCGCAGTTCGAGAAGGCGAGCGGCCACCAGCTGACGATTACCTGGGGCACGGCGCCGATGCTGGTCAAGCGCATCGAGGCGGGCGAAGCCGCCGACGTGCTGATCCGGAGCCAAGCCGGCATCGCCACGCTGCGCGAACAGGGCAAGATCGCGCCGGGCTCCGATGTCGCCATCGGCAGTTCCGGCGTCGCCATCGCAGTCAAGGCCGGTGCGCGCAAGCCCGACATTTCCACGCCCGAAGCGCTCAAGCGGACGCTGCTCGAGGCAAAATCCGTCTCCTACAGCGAGCCGTCCGCCGGCGGCGCCAGCGGCGTCTACTTCGCCAAGCTCATTGAGCGCATGGGCATCGCCGCCGAGATGAAGGCCAAGACCCGATACCCGCCGCCGGGAGGGTTCTCCGCCAATCTGCTGCTCACCGGCGAAGCCGAGCTCGCCGTGCAGCAGAAGCCGGAGCTGATGCGGGTCGCTGGCGCCGAGGTGGTCGGCCAACTGCCGGGCGACCTGAACATGGTCACGGCGTTTGCGGCCGCGATCGGCGCCGGCAGCCGCAACGCCGAGGCCGCCAAGGCGTTCATCGCCGCGTTGAAGTCGCCGCAGGCGGCCGCGGTGTTCCGCGCCAAGGGCCTCGATCCGGGCTGATCCTGCCGCTCGCCGGCCCCGCCTCTCAGACGTACTGCGCGATGCCGTTGCCGAACGACCAGTTCTCCTTGGCGACTTCAAGGAGATTGATGAAGACATCCTGCGGCCGCAGGCCCGGATGTTCGGCGAGGAGCGCGACGATGCGCGCATAGAGCGCCTGCTTCTGCTCGAGCGTGCGCGTGTTGCTCACCGTGAGCTGGAGCATGACGAAGTCGTCGCCGCGCTCGATGCCGAGATAGCTGCGGCTGTAGATGAAATCATCGTCGCCGTGCTCGCTCACGACCATGAAGCGGTCCTCCTCCGGCACCGTGAAGGTCTCGCGCAGCGCCCGATAGACGCCCTCGCAGATCGCCTTCTTGTATGCTGCCGACTTGCCGCGCCGCAGATCGATCCGCACCAGAGGCATGGTTCATCTACACCAGCATCATCACCGGGTTTTCGATCAGCGCCTTGAAGGCGCCGATCAGCACGGCGCCGAGCGCGCCGTCGACGGCGCGGTGGTCGCACGACATCGTCACGCTCATGATGTGGGCGGCTTCGATCTTGCCCGAGCGCACCACGGCGCGCTCCTCGCCGGCGCCGACCGCGAGGATGGTCGCGTGCGGCGGATTGATCACCGCGGTGAAATCCTTGATGCCGTACATGCCGAGGTTCGAGATCGCGGTGGTGCCGCCCTGGTATTCGTTGGGCTTGAGCTTGCGCGCCCGCGCGCGGACCGCAAGGTCCTTCATCTCGTTGGAGATCGCGGAGAGCGATTTGGTCTCGGCGTTGCGGATGATCGGGGTGATCAGCCCGTTCGGCATCGCCACGGCGACGCCGATGTCGGAATGCTTGTGCTTGAGCATGCCGCCCTCGGTCCAGCTCACATTGGCATCGGGCACGCGCTGTAGCGCGAGCGCCAGCGCCTTGATGACGAAGTCGTTGACCGAGAGCTTGTAGCCGGGCTTGCCGTCCTTGTCCTTCGGCGCCGCCGCGTTGATCTCCTCGCGGGCCTCGAGCAGCTTGCCGATGTCGCAGTCGATGGTCAGGTAGAAATGCGGAATGGTCTGCACCGAGGCGGTGAGCCGCTGCGCGATGGTGCGGCGCATGCCGTCGTGCGGCACCACCTCGTAGCTGCCGTCCTCGTAGAGCGCGCGGATCTGCTGGTCCGACATCGACGGCGCGATGGCGGGTGCAGCCGCTGCGGCCACGGCGGCGGGTGCGGCGCCCGGCGCGCGCAGGCCCTTGCCGTCCTTCGCCGCCGCTACGTCGCGGGCGATCACTCTGCCATGCGGGCCCGAGCCTTGGATGCGGCCGAGGTCGATGCCGGCTTCCTTGGCGAGGCGCCGGGCGAGCGGCGAGGAGAAGACGCGATTTGTGCTGTGACCGTTGAGTTGGCCGCTAGGCCGCGCCCCCTCACCCCCACCCTCTCCCGCAGGGGGAGAGGGAGCGCGCGGTGCTGGCGGGGCGGGCGGAGATTTTCCCTCTTGAGGACGGCCTTGAGCGGCGGTTGCAGGTGCGGCGGCTTGCTGGACGGCCCCCTCTCCCCTTGCGGGAGAGGGTCGGGGTGAGGGGGCGCCGGCCGCAGCCTTTTTCTCTGCACCCTGCCCCGCTCCGGCCGCGGCCGCCTTCACATCCTCGCCCTCCTGCGCAATCACGGCGATGAGCGCATTGACCGGCACGTCGTTGGTCCCTTCCGGCACCACGATCTTCGCCATGACGCCGTCGTCGACGGCCTCGTATTCCATGGTCGCCTTGTCGGTCTCGATCTCGGCGATGACGTCGCCAGTCTTGACCGCGTCGCCCTCCTTCTTGAGCCACTTGGCGAGGTTGCCCTTCTCCATGGTGGGCGACAGCGCCGGCATGAGGATGTTGATGGGCATGTCAGCTGATCGCGTTGCTCTTGCCGATATCGGTCGGGCGGGCTTTGCTCATCGGTAGCAGACCGCTTTCGCCGCCTCGACCACTTCGGCGACCGACGGCAGCGCCAGCTTCTCGAGGTTCGCGGCGTAAGGCATCGGCACGTCCTTGCCGGTCACGCGCGCGACCGGCGCGTCGAGGTAGTCGAAGGCCTCCTCCATGACGCGCGCGGCGATCTCGGCGCCGACGCCGGACTGCTTCCAGCCCTCCTCCACGGTGACGATGCGGCCGGTCTTCTTCACCGAGGCGATGATGGTGTCGCTGTCCATCGGCTTGAGCGTGCGCAGATCGATCACCTCGGCGGAAATGTTCTCCTTGGCAAGCTCGTCCGCGGCCTTGAGCGCGTAGCTCATGCCCATCGACCAGGCGACCAGCGTCACGTCGGTGCCGCCGCGCACCACGCGCGCGCGGCCGATCGGCAGCACGTAGTCGTCGAGCTTCGGCACCGGCGAGGAATGGCCGTAGAGAATCTCGTTCTCCAGGAACATCACCGGGTTGGGATCGCGGATCGCGGCCTTGAGCAAACCCTTGGCGTCGGCCGCGGTCGAGGGCGCTACCACTTTCAACCCGGGAATGTGCGAGTACCAGGAGGAATAATCCTGGCTGTGCTGCGCGGCGACGCGCGCCGCCGGGCCGTTCGGACCGCGAAACACGATCGAGACCTTGACCTGGCCGCCGGACATGTACTGCGTCTTGGCCGACGAGTTGATGAGTTGGTCCATCGCCTGCATGGCGAAATTGAAGGTCATGAATTCGACGATCGGCTTTAGTCCGGCGAACGCGGCGCCGATGCCGAGGCCGGCAAAGCCGTGCTCGGTGATCGGCGTATCGATGACGCGCCGGGCGCCGAATTCGTCCAGCAAGCCCTGCGTCACCTTGTAGGCGCCCTGGTACTCGGCGACCTCCTCGCCGATGACGAAGACGTCCGGGTCGCGGCGCATTTCCTCCGCCATGGCGTCGCGCAGCGCCTCGCGCATGGTCATCGACACGAGCTCGGTGCCTTCCGGAACCTCGGGCTCAGGCATGACCGCCGCCGACGGCGGCTTGGCGGCGCCGGTCTTTGCCGGCGCGGGCGCTTCGGCCTTGGCGGCCGGCTTGTCCGTGCGCGCGGGCGGCGCGGACTCGGCGCCCCTTTGCTGCTGCGCGGGCTGCTCGGGCTGTTCAGCTTTGGCCGGCGGTTTCGATGGCGCGCCCTTGCCGTCCTTGAGGGCCGCGGCGTCCTCGCCTTCGGCCAGGATCATCGCGATCGGCGTGTTGACCGCGACATCGTTGGTGCCTTCCGGCACCAGGATCTTGCTGAGCGTGCCCTCGTCGACCGCTTCCACCTCCATGGTGGCCTTGTCGGTCTCGATCTCGGCGATCACGTCGCCGGACTTGACGGTGTCGCCCTCCTTCTTGAGCCACTTGGCGAGATTGCCCTTCTCCATGGTGGGCGAGAGCGCGGGCATCAAGACTGCGGTCGGCATGGTTCACTCGTTATGTCATGCCGGCGGGGCGCAGGCACGCAAGCATGGTCGCGCTCAGCGATAGACGTCGGTGTAGAGTTCTGCGGGATCGGGCTCGGGGTCCTGGGTGGCGAATTCGGACGCCTCGTTGACGACGGCGCGCACGGAAGCGTCGATCTTCTTCAATTCGTCTTCGCTCGCCCAGGTCTTGTCGAGCAGGCGATGGCGCACCTGCTCGATCGGATCGTGCTCGGTGCGTACTTTGTCGACCTCTTCCTTGGTGCGGTATTTCGCCGGATCCGACATCGAGTGGCCGCGATAGCGATAGGTCATCATTTCCAGGATGATCGGGCCCTTGCCGGCGCGGCACCAGGCGATTGCCGCATCGCCCGCCGCCTTCACCGCGCGCACGTCCATGCCGTCGACCTGCGTGCCCGGAATATTGAACGAGGCGCCGCGCTTGGAGAAATCGGCCTGCGCCGAGGAGCGCGATACCGACGTGCCCATGGCGTAGCGGTTGTTCTCGATCACATAGACGACCGGCAGCTTCCACAGCTCCGCCATGTTGAAGCTTTCGTAGACCTGGCCCTGGTTGGCGGCGCCGTCGCCGAAATAGGTCAGGCTCACGCTGTCGTTGCCGCGATACTTGTTGGCGAAGGCGAGCCCGGTGCCGAGCGGCACCTGGGCGGCGACGATGCCGTGGCCGCCGTAAAAGTGCTTCTCGAGCGAGAACATGTGCATCGAGCCGCCCTTGCCCTTGGAATAGCCGTCGCGCCGGCCGCAGAGTTCCGCCATCACCCCCTTGGGATCCATGCCGCAGGCGAGCATGTGGCCGTGGTCGCGGTAGCCGGTGATCATCTGATCGCCGTCCCGCATGGCGAGCTTCATGCCGACGACGACGGCTTCCTGGCCGATATAGAGGTGGCAGAACCCGCCGATCAGCCCCATGCCGTACATCTGGCCGGCCTTTTCCTCGAAACGGCGGATCAGCAGCATCTGGCGTAGCGCCTGGAACTCCTCATCCTTGGTGAATTCGGCGATGGCGCCGACCTGCATCTCCCCCTCGCCGGCGAGATGAACCTCTTGGGCGTCCTGATCCGCTTCCTTGATTTTGGCTACGGCCATCATGGTCCTCTAGGCGTGGGGGCTGTGTCTTCCCCATAGCCGAAAACGGCGCATTGCGGAAGCCGTCGCGGTTCCGGCCGGAGATCGAAACCGGCGAACAAACCATTGTCACTAAAATAATTTTGGGTGCGTCCGGGCGGGCGTCAAGGGCGCGGCGGGTTAGCCTGCGACGCGCGCGCTTCGATCATGAGTTCCAGATCGTTGGGATGCGCATAATCGAGCAGTTCGCGGGCCCGTTCATCCAGCATGTCGGCATCGAGGCCGTCGGACTTGAGCAGAGTGATGCGGCGTTCCCACTGCGCGCGTTCGAGTTGCAGACGGTTGAGCTCGCCGGACAGCGCCGCGAGCTGCCGGTCGAGGTCCTGCTTCGCCGTGAGGCCATGATTGCCGTTGAACGCGTTGACGCCGAAATAGCCGATCAGCAACGCCGCGAGGACGTAGAGGCAGAGCCCGGTGAGGATCGAGCGTAGGCGTTTGCGGGTGACCATCCCGCAACATTGTGAGGCGGTGCCTTAAGGCGGCATTAATGCGGCGCGCCGCGCCGAAACGCCGCGCGTCCCGCATAGGCGGCCTGGGCGCCGAGTTCCTCCTCTATGCGCAGGAGCTGGTTGTACTTGGCGGTGCGATCGGCACGCGCCAGCGAGCCAGTCTTGATCTGTCCGCAATTGGTCGCGACCGCGAGATCGGCGATGGTGGAATCCTCGGTCTCGCCGGAGCGATGCGACATCACCGCCGTGTAGCCCGCCTTATGGGCGGTCTCGACCGCCGCCAGCGTCTCGCTCAGCGTGCCGACCTGGTTTACTTTGATCAGGATCGAATTGGCGATGCCGTTTCGGATCCCGTCCGACAGGCGTGCGACATTGGTGACGAAGTTGTCGTCGCCGACGAGCTGGCAGCGCCCGCCGAGCTTCTGCGTCAGCAATTTCCAGCCGGTGGTGTCGTCCTCCGCCATGCCGTCTTCGATCGACACGATCGGATAGCACCCGGCGAGGCCGGCGAGATAATCGACCTGCTGCTCGATCGAACGGGTCTTGCCCTCGCCCTCGTAGCGGTAGGCGCCGTCCTTGAAGAATTCGCTTGCCGCCGGGTCGAGCGCCAGCATGACGTCGTCGCCGGCGCGGTAGCCGGCCTTGGCGATCGCCGCGAGGATGAAATCGAGCGCGGCCTCGGCCGACGGCAGGTTGGGGGCAAAGCCGCCTTCGTCGCCCACATTGGTGTTGTGGCCCGCAGCCTTGAGCGCCGCGCGCAGCGTGTGGAAAATCTCCGAGCCGGCGCGCAGCGCCTCGGCAAAGGAACTCGCGCCGAGCGGCACAATCATGAATTCCTGGAAGTCGATCGGATTGTCGGCGTGCACGCCGCCGTTGAGGATGTTCATCATCGGCACCGGCAGGAGCCGCGCCGATGTGCCCCCGACATAGCGGTAGAGCGGCAGCCGGTTCGCCGCCGCCGCCGCCTTGGCGACGGCCAGCGAGACGCCCAGGATGGCGTTGGCGCCGAGCCGGGCCTTGTTGGGGGTGCCGTCGAGCGCGATCATGGTGTCGTCGATCTTGACCTGCGCCTCGGCGTCCATGCCGCTCAGGGAGTCGAAAATCTCGCCGTTGACGGCCTCGACCGCACTGCGCACGCCCTTGCCGAGATAGCGCTTGGCGTCGCCGTCCCGCAGTTCGACCGCCTCGTGGGTACCGGTCGAGGCCCCGGAGGGAACGCCGGCCCGGCCGCGCGAACCGTCCTCCAGGACGACATCGACCTCGACGGTCGGATTGCCGCGGCTGTCCAGAATCTCGCGGCCGATAATATCGACGATGGCGGTCATGCTTGCTCCCGGCGCCCCCCGGCGCAGTGGGGCTTCTACAGGATCGGCAATGACCTTGTAAGGCACTTGTCAGGTCCCGCGAAAGCGAGGCATGCAGTGGACCGATGGCGAAGAAACCACTGCAACTCGGCCGCTCCGCGCCGGTCCCGGCCTCGCCTGCCGAGGCGGTTCTCGATCGCGTGCCTAACTCGCATCCGGACACGAATTACGTCGCCCGCTTCACGTTTCCGGAATTCACCGTCATGTGCCCGGTCACCGGCCAGCCCGATTTCGCGACGCTGGTGATCGACTACGTGCCGAAGCGCTGGCTGGTGGAATCCAAATCGCTCAAGCTTTACCTCAACAGTTTCCGCAATCATGGTGCGTTCCATGAGGAATGCACGGTCGCGATCGGCAAAAAGCTCCACGCGCTGCTCAAGCCGAAATGGCTGCGCATCGGCGGCTATTTCCATCCCCGCGGCGGCATGCCGATCGATGTGTTCTGGCAGGCCGGGCGGCTCCCTTCCGGCGTCTGGGCGCCGGAGCAGGGCGTCAGCACCTATCGGGCGCGCGGATAGCGAGCGAGCCGGTAAGCGTCGCGAGAAGCGCGCTGACCTCCTGCACCGGGTCGCTCGCGCGCATGACTCCGCCCATCACGGCGACGCCGCGGGCGCCGGCGGCGATGACCTCGGCGACGCGCGCCGTGTTGATGCCGCCGATGGCGAGGAGCGGAGCGCGCGCGGCGCTCGCGATTTCGGCGAGGCCGCGCCGGCCGATCTCCGGGCCGTAACCGGGTTTGCTCACCGTCTCGAAGGCGGGACCCGCCAGCGCATAGTCGACGACCGCCGGATCGATCGCCTGCGCTTCGGTGACGGTGTGGATCGAAACGCCGACAAGTTTTCCGGCGCCAAGCAGCGCGCGGGCGGCGACCGCATCGGCGCCTGACGGCAGATGCACGCCGTCGACGCCGGCGAGCTTGGCGAGCGAGGCCTCGCCGTGCAGCATCAGGCGCGCCCCGGACTTGTGCGCCAGCGGCAACAGGCTGCGCGCCAGCAGGATCTGCTCGTCGTCGGGCAAATCCTTCTCGCGCAGGCTCGCCCACTGGCAGCCGGCCTCGAGCGCCGCGCCGAGGATCTCGGCGAGCGGACGCCGCGCCTGCCGCCGGTCGGTCACCAGGAGGAGCGGCGGGTGCGGGAGTTGCACGGCGTTCCTACATTGACTGCGTCCAGTCGCCACAAGGCTAGCGGAGAACGACGCGGCTCGCTACGCGGCTGCCCTGTGCTATGACCCCCACGCCATGAACCGCCCTGCCCGCATCTCGTTCGTTTCGCTCGGCTGCCCGAAGGCGCTGGTCGATTCCGAACGCATCATCACGCGGCTGCGCGCGGAGGGCTATGAGCTTTCGCGCGATCACGCCGGTGCCGACCTCGCCATCGTCAATACCTGCGGTTTCCTCGACAGCGCGCAGGCGGAATCGCTCGGTGCGATCGGCGCCGCGATGGCCGAAAACGGCAAGGTCATCGTCACCGGCTGCATGGGAGCGGAACCGGAAAAGATCACGGCCGCGCACCCTGGCGTGTTCGCGGTCACCGGCCCGCACCAGTACGAGAGCGTGGTCGAAGCGGTGCATCGCGCCGCGCCGCCGCAGCACGATCCCTACACCGACCTCATTCCGCCCGAAGGCATCAAGCTGACACCGCGGCACTATGCTTATCTAAAGATTTCAGAGGGTTGCAATAATCGTTGCACGTTCTGCATCATACCAAAGCTGCGCGGCGACCTGGTGTCGCGGCCGGCCGCCGACGTGCTGCGGGAGGCCGAGCGGCTGGTCGGCGCCGGGGTCAAGGAGCTTCTGGTCATCTCGCAGGACACCTCGGCCTACGGCGTCGATCTCAAATACGCGGCCAGCGCCTGGAAGGGCCGTGACGTGCGCGCCAAGTTCCTCGATCTCGCGCGTGAACTCGGCGAATTCGGCGTCTGGGTGCGGCTGCACTACGTCTATCCGTACCCGCACGTCGACGACGTGATCCCGCTGATGGCGGACGGCAAGGTGCTGCCCTATCTCGATGTGCCGTTCCAGCATGCGAGCCCGGCCGTGCTCAAACGCATGCGCCGCCCGGCCGCCCAGGAGAAGACGCTGGATCGCATTCGGCAATGGCGGGCGACGTGCCCGGGCCTGACGCTGCGCTCTACCTTCATCGTCGGCTTTCCGGGCGAGACCGAGCAGGATTTCGAGCTGCTGCTCGACTGGCTCGGCGAGGCCGAACTCGATCGCGTCGGCTGCTTCCGCTACGAGCCGGTCGCCGGCGCCGCGGCGAACGACCTCGGCGCGCCCGTGGCCGACACGGTCAAGGATGAGCGCTGGAACCGGCTCATGGCATGCCAGCAGGCGATCTCGACAAAGCGGCTGCGGCGCAAGGTCGGCGGCCGCGAGCGCGTTATCATCGACGAAATCGGACCGCTGCCCGGCTCAAGTCCGGGGATAGCTAAGGGCCGCAGCAAGTCCGACGCGCCGCAGATCGACGGTGCGGTCTATGTCGCAAGCCACCGGCCGCTGCGCGTCGGTGAAATCGCGACCGTCAAGATCGAGCGCGCCGACGCCTACGACCTCCACGGCACGGCGGTCGGCTATTAGGCTCGGCCGAGAGATTCGCCGAGCACCGTGCCCACGGCGTCCGTCAACCGCACCAAGTCCTCCGGGACGATGGTGAAAGCCGGCGTCAGATACACCACATTGCCGAATGGCCGGATAAAAACGCCTTCCGCGACAAAGCGTTGCCGTAGGTCGTTGAGATTGTCGATGCGCTCGAGTTCAACGACGCCAATGGCGCCGATGACCCGCACATCGATGACGCCGGGGAGCCGGCGGCAGGGCTCGAGACCGCGCGCCAGCGCCTTTGAGATTTCGGCGACCTGATCGAGCCGCGGTTCGCGCTCGAACAGGTCGAGCGAGGCATTGGCGGCGGCGCACCCGAGCGCGTTCGCCATGAAGGTGGGCCCGTGCATCAGCGCCTTCGCTGGATCGTCCGACCAGAACGCCTCGAAAACCCGCTTGTGCGCCATGGTGGCGGCGAGCGGCAGCGTGCCACCGGTCAGCGCCTTGGAGAGCGTGAGGATGTCCGGAACGACGCCGGCGCCCTGACCTGCGAACAGCGCGCCGGTGCGGCCAAAGCCGGTGAAGATCTCGTCGAAGATCAGCAGAAGCTCGTAGCGGTCGGCGGCGGCGCGCAGGGTGCGCAGCACGCCGGCATCGTGGAACCGCATGCCGCCGGCGCCCTGCACCAACGGCTCGACGATGATCGCCGCGATCTCGTCGGCGCGCTGCGCCAGCACGGCCTCGAATTTCGCGAGGCTCGCCGCGTCGGCCGGCAGATCGAGCGTGATGTGCTCGGGCAACAGCCCACGCCATGCCGCGTGCATGCTGCCTTGCGGATCGGACACCGCCATGGCGCCGGTGGTGTCGCCGTGATAGCCGCCGGCGAACGCAACAATGCGGCGGCGGCCGCGCCGGCCACGGTTGAGCCAGTATTGCACCGCCATCTTCAGCGCGACCTCGACCGCGACCGAGCCGGATTCGCTGAAGAAGACGCGGTCGAGGCCGGACGGGGCAAGGAGCCGGACCAGGCGTTGCGCCAGGCTCAGCGCCTGTTCGTGCACCAGGCCGCCGAACATGACGTGCGGCATGCGCGCGAGCTGGCACTCTAGCGCGGCGCGGATATGGGGGTGGTTGTAGCCGTGGCAGGCGGTCCACCAAGAGGCAATGCCGTCGATCAGCTCGCGGCCATCGGCCAACACGATGCGGCTGCCGTGCGTCGCCGCGACCGCGAGCGGGGCGCCCGCAGTCTTCATCTGCGTATAGGGCAGCCAGACGTGGTCGAGCCCCGCTTCATACCAATCGGGTCGAGCGCCACTATCTTTCTCGTTGTTTTCGCTGGTATTGCCGGACATTCGGCGCTTTCATGCGGATAAGGGCTTGCATTGTGCCTCTCGGGTTTGCCGAGGTCACGATGGTTCTACGGGTTCCGCCGCCGGGGGCCCGGAGGCAGAGGCAATGCGCTCGCTCGATGAATTCGCCTGCCAAAAGCTCGCGACGCTGGAGCGCGCACAATTGCGCCGAACCCCGGTCGTGACCGCGCGCGATGGCGTCTGGGCGGAGCGCGACGGCCGCCGTCTCCTCTCGTTCTCGTGCAACGACTACCTCAATCTCAGCCAGCACCCCGCCATCGTCGAGGCGGCGATCGAGGCGGCGCGGCGCTACGGCGTCGGCGCCGGCGCCTCGCGTCTGGTCACCGGCAATCACCCGCTCTATGCGGAGCTCGAAAGCCGGCTGGCGCGGCTCAAGGGCACCGAGGCGTCCTGTGTGTTCGGCTCCGGCTACCTCGCCAACAGCGGCATCATCCCGGCGCTGGCCGGCGCCGACGACCTCATCCTCGTCGATGAGTTCTCGCACGCCTGCGTCCATGCCGGCGCCAAGCTCAGCGGCGCCGCGGTCTTGCGCTATCGCCACGGCGATGTGGCGCACGCCGAGGTACTCATGGCGGAGCACCGCGCCGGCAAGGCGCATGCGCTCATTGCGACCGACGGCGTGTTCTCGATGGACGGCGATCTGGCGCCGCTCAAGGAACTGTCGGAGCTCGCGCACCGCTTCGACGCCTGGCTCCTGGCCGACGACGCGCACGGGCTCGGCGTCGTCGGCGGCGGGCGCGGCTCGAGCTTTTGCAATGGCGGCAACGGGGTGGACGTTCCCTTGCAGATGGGCACTCTGTCGAAGGCGATCGGCGCCTATGGCGGCTACCTGTGCGCCTCGCGCGCCGTCGTCGACCTCATGCGCACGCGTGCCCGCACCTTCATCTATTCGACCGGCCTGCCGCCGCCGGTAGTCGCCGCCGCCATCGCCGCCATCGACCTGATCGAGCGCGAAGGCACCTATGCGGGCGAGCCGCTGCGCAAGGCAAAACTGTTCGCCCGCGCCCTGAACCTACCCGAGGCGCAGAGCGCGATCGTGCCCGTGATCGTGGGCGATGCCGACGCGGCGCTCGCCGCGTCGCGAGACCTGGAGGAAGAAGGCTTTCTCGTCGTCGCCATCAGGCCCCCCACGGTGCCGCAAGGCACGGCCCGGCTGCGCTTCGCCTTCACCGCGCAACACCCCGACACGGAGGTTGAGCGGCTTGCCGGAATCGTGCGAAGGCGCGTCATGAGGCGCTGAGCCGTGACCGCTATCTTCATCACCGCGACGGGAACGGACGTCGGCAAGACCTTTGTCGCGGCCGCGCTGATCCGGCATTTGCGCCAGATGGGCCGCCAGGTCGAGGCCATCAAGCCGATCGTGAGCGGCTTCGATCCGGCGCAGACCGCCAGGAGCGATCCCGCCACGCTCCTCAACGCGCTCGGCCGGCCGGTCACGGCGGAGGAAATCGATCGGATTTCGCCATGGCGCTTTCGCGCTCCCGTTTCACCCGATCTTGCGGCCCGGCGCGAGGACCGCAGCATCGACGTCGACCGGGTCGTGACATTCTGCCAGGACTCGATCCAGCATCGCCGCGACATCATGCTGATCGAGGGCGTCGGCGGCATCATGGTGCCGCTCGACGACCAGCGCACAATTCTGGATGTCATGATGGCGCTGCAGTTGCCGCTCATCCTGGTCGCCGGCAGCTATCTCGGCACCATCAGCCACACCTTGACGGCGCTGGATTCGCTGTACCGCCGCGACTTGAGCGTGCTCGCCATCATCGTCAGCGAGACCCGCGGCAGCACCGTGCCGCTCGACGATACGGTCGCTGCCATCGGGCGCTTCGCCGAGCCGGTGATCGCCTTGCCGCGCACCCGCCGCCCGCCGGGCGATCCGGGCGGGGCGACCCCTTTCGGCCGTATTTTCGATCCAAGGGGGAGCTAGGGTCCGCTGCGGTCGACCACGGGCGCTTTAGTCCGATGATCGAGCCAGTGGTAATGCTCTGACCTGACGAGGAAATTCCCCCCCTATGCGCAAAGTCCCGCTTGTGCTCCTCGGCGCCGTGGCCGGCATCGCATTGACGGTTGCGACGGCGCAGACCCGTTTCTTCCTGACCGATCCGGGCGCGAAGTCGATCGACAGTGCGTCGCGATATCAACTGCTGGGCGTATTCGGCGAGGCTTTCGAGCGGGTGCGGGCGTTCTACGTCGAGAAGCCCGACGACCGCAAACTCGTGGCGAAGGCCGTCAACGGCATGCTCTCCGAGCTTGAGGATTCGTATTACCTGGAAGTCGAGCCGCGTACCCGCGCGGACACCTGCACCGGCCCCGACTGCGCGCTCGCGCTCGGCAATGTCGGGGTCGGATATACGACGCAGCACGGTCTCGTCACCGTCACCTCGCCGTTCGAGGAAACGCCGGCCGCCAAGTCGGGGATCATGGCGCGCGACGTCATCATCGGTCTCGACGACGATCCGCTGCAGGGCCTGACCTATTACGAGGTGGCCGAGCGGTTACGCGGCAAGGTCGGCAGCACCATCAAGCTAAACGTGCTGCGGCCCGGCCGGGACAAGCCCATGGAGTTCTCGATCGTGCGCGAGCGCATCAAGACCCGCTCGGTGCGCGGGCGCGGCGACGGCGGCGACATCGGCTATATTCGCATCACCCAATTCAACGAGACGACACAGGACCAGCTCAAGAAGGCGATCGACGACATCAACGGCCAGATCGCGCCGGAAAAGCTCAAGGGCTTCGTCGTCGATCTGCGCAACAATCCCGGTGGGTTCCTTGAGGCGGCCGTCGGGGTTGCCGACGCGTTCCTGCAGCAGGGCGAGATCGTCTCGATCAGCGGCCGCAAGGCGGGCGCGAGCCGCCACTTCAACGCCAAGCCGGGCGATCTCGCCAACGGCAAGCCGGTGATCGTGCTGATCAATGCCGGTTCGGCCGCGGCGGCCGAGGTCGTTGCCGGCGCGCTCCAGGACGGCCATCGCGCCACCATCATCGGCACGCGTTCGTTCGGCGAGGGTGCGGCCGTGACCGCGATCCCGCTCGGGCCGGGAAAAGGCGTGATCCATCTCGCCACCGGGCATTACGTCACCCCGGCGGGCCACGACATCGAGGCCAAGGGCATCGCACCCGACGTCGAGGTGCTGCAGGACTTGCCCGATGACCTCAAGCCGAGCGCCAATGCGATCGGCAAGGAGCAGGTCGCGCTGCAGTCCTACATCCCGCCCGACGCCACGGCCGACAAGGCGCTCAACGCCGCCTACGCCACGTTGCGCGGCGTCAAGGACAGTGGGCGTTAAAGGACAGTGGGCGTTAGGAGAAATAACGCATCTGCACGATGGTTTCGATGGTGCCTTCGAGGTTGAAAAGGGCGTGCAGCGCGAACGTCAGCAAGGTCGAGCGGCTGCGCCAGCGCATCCAGCCGAGAAACAGGCCGATGACGAAAATCTGCAGCATGCCGGCCCAGTCGTATTGGACATGCAGCGCCGCCCATAGCAGCGAAATCACCAGGATCGCCGGCCAGGTCGAGCGTTCCGAGCGCGCCCAGCCGGGGAACAGAAAGCCGCGGAATAGGACTTCCTCGCCCGCGGGCGCGACTACGATGGCGGCGAAGAGGAGCGCCGGCAGCCAGCCCTGCGCGGCGGCCGTGCCGTAGGATTGCGATTGGAACGGCGTGACGAGATCGCGCCCGCTGAAATAGAGCAAGGCGTCGCTGAGCGCGATCAGGCCGACGAGCCAGAGCACGCCGACCACGACGTGCCGCCGCTCGGTCCAGCGCAGCGCCAGATAGTCGATGATATCGGCCCGGCGCAGCCATACGGCGAGCGCCAGAACGGCGATCGTGACCGGATTGGAGATCAGGATGAACAGCGTGACCAGCACGCCGTCGAATGGCGTCTCCAGGACCGCGCGCAGATCGCCGGCGCGCCACCACACCAGCACGCCGAGCGCAACGAATTGCCCGGCGAGGAAGGCGAGCACGGCCCAGCCCAGCGTCGCCCAGTAGCCCCAAGGTCTCATCAAGGTCTAACCAAGGTCTCATGGCAATCATGCGCTCGCCGTCGTCGTTGCAAGGCGTCGCGGCGCGGCGCAATGAGGATTGCTACGGCACCAGGATGGATGAGCCGGTGGTGGCGCGTCCTTCGAGATCGCGGTGCGCCTTGGTGGCGTCGCGCAGCGCATATTTCTGGTTGATCGGGATCTTGACCGCGCCGCTGCCGACCACGGCGAACAGGTCGTTGGCGATGGCGAGCAGATCCTCGCGCTTCGCCGCATAGCTGTTGAGTGTCGGCCGGGTCGCGAACAGCGAGCCCTTCTGCTGCAGGATGTTGATGTTGAAGGCGTCGATCTGGCCGGAGGCGCTGCCGAAGCTGACGAACATGCCGAGCGGACGCAGGCAGTCGAGCGAGGCCGGGAACGTCGTCTTGCCGATGCCGTCATAGACCACCTCGCAGAGCTTGCCGCCGGTGATCTCCTTGACGCGGGAGACAAAATCCTCCTCGCGATAGAGGATGGTGTGGTGGCAGCCGTTGGCCTTGGCGAGCGCCGCCTTTTCCTTGGTTCCCACCGTGCCGATGACGTTGGCGCCGAGGTGGTTGGCCCATTGGCACAGGATGAGGCCGACGCCGCCGGCCGCGGCGTGCATCAGCACGTTCATGCCCTTCTCGACCTTGAAGGTGCGGCGTACCAGGTATTCCGCCGTCATGCCCTTGAGCATCATGGCGGCGGCCTGCTCGTAGGTGATATTGGCCGGCAATTTCACGGCGCGGTCCGCCGGCATCAGGCGTTCGGCGGCGTAGCAGCCGAGCCCGGTGACGTAGCCGATCCGGTCGCCGACCTTGAATTCGCTCACGCCGGGACCGACGGCGACGACTTCGCCGGCGCCTTCGTTGCCGGCGACGAACGGCAGGCCGACCGGGGACGGGTACATGCCCATGCGGAAGTAGGTGTCGATGAAGTTGACCCCGCAGGCGTACTGCTTGACGCGGAGCTGGCCCTGCCCCGGCGCGGCAACGTCGATGTCCTCGAAAGTCAGAACTTCCGGCCCGCCGACCTTATGAACGCGTACTGCAGCAACCATCGTGCTCTCCTGTCATAGGCTGGTAGCAAGGGCGGCCGAATGGCCGTTCGCGCGCGATCATAGGTAGTCGCCGGGTTCGCGCAAGGGATCAATCGGCGATCAATCGGCAGTGCGCCAGAACCCGGCCACACAGAAATAAATCGCGAGCGCCGCCAGCGCCGCTTTGACCGGCGGCGGCGGATCGAGACCGCGCAGCACCGCCCATAGCGCGAGGGATGCCCACAGCGCCAGCGCCGCCAGGTTGACGACGCGCCATCGTGGCACGCGCATCGGGTGAATGAAGGGAAACGGCGCGAAGCTCAGCGCCGCCAGGGCCGCGATCATGAGCGCGGCGAGCCACGGCGCCGGTTTGAGCACGAACAGGTAGAACGCCGCCACGTTCCACAGCGCCGGGAAGCCGCGGAAATAATGGTCCGGGGTCTTCATGCGCCGGTCGGCGAAATAAAGCGCGCCGGTCACCACGATGACGAGCCCGAGCGGCAAGGCGACGGCGCGCGGCAACAGCCCGCTCGCCGTGATGCCGTAGGCCGGCACGAACACGTAGGTGAGGATATCGACCACGAGGTCGAGCGCGTCGCCGGACCAGCGCGGCAACACCTCCGCAACCCGCAGCCGCCGCGCCAAGGTGCCGTCGACGGCGTCGATGATGAGCGCCGCGCCGAGCGACACGAACATCGCGGTCCAATCGGCCGCGACCGCCGCGATCAGCGCCAGCAGCGCGCAGGCAGCGCCGCAGGCGGTGAACACGTGGACGGAAAAAGCGGCCGCGCTGCGTGGCGTCATCGTGCGTGCGCCCCCTGTCACTGCTAAGCTCTCGACCATAACTCAAGGCCGGTTGAATTCGCGAGGACGTCTGTGGCATCCGGGAGCGGCGCAAACGCGGAAATGCAAGACTGGACCGGCGAAGACTGGACCGCCGAAGCAGCGGTGGTCGGCGGCGGACCGGCTGGTCTCGTCAGCGCCATCGCGCTTGCGGCGGCCGGAGTGCGGACCCTGCTGATCGCGCCGCCGGCGCCGGCCGACCACCGCACCACCGCGCTCCTCGCCGGTTCGGTCACGGCGCTGGCGACGCTCGGCGTCTGGCAGGCGTGCGTGGCGGACGCCGCGCCGCTCAAAAAAATCCGCATCATCGACGACACGCGGCGGCTCCTGCGCGCGTCCGAGATTGGCTTCGACGCCGCGGAGATCGAACTCGACGCCTTCGGCTACAATATCGAGAACCGCCACCTGATCGCGGCGCTCGAGAAGCGCGCCGCCGAAATGAAGCTGGTGCGGATCGCTGCCGCCGCGCTTGCGGTCGAGGGCGATAGCGCCGGCGTCACGATCAGACATGCCGGCGGCGTGGCGCGCGTACGGCTGGTCGTGGGCGCCGACGGGCAGCGCTCGCTCTGCCGCGCGGCCGCCGGCATCGGCAGCCGCCGGCGCAGCTATCCGCAGACGGCGCTCACGCTCAATCTCGCGCACGACCGGCCGCACCACGGCACTTCGACCGAATTCCACACCGAGAACGGGCCGTTCACGCTCGTTCCCCTGCCCGACCGGCGCTCGAGCCTCGTATGCGTGCTCGACGCAGCAACCGCCGCGAAACTTCACGCGAAGACCGACGCCGAGCTTGCCGAGGAGATTGAGCGCCGCGCCCATTCGCTGCTTGGCCGCATGCGCATCGAGGAAGGTCGCGGCATTTTTCCGCTCGCCGTGGAGACTGCCGATGCGTTCGCGCGCGGCCGCATTGCGCTCGTCGGCGAGGCCGCCCATGTGGTGCCGCCGATCGGCGCGCAGGGCCTCAATCTCGGGCTGCGCGATTGCGCGACCATCGCCGAGATCGTCGCCGACGCGCGCCGCGAGAACGGCGATATCGGCGCGCCGGAAGTGCTGGTGCGCTATGACGCGCAGCGCCGCGCCGACGTCACCAGCCGCGCCATCGCCGTCGATCTCCTCAACCGCAGCCTGCTCACCGGCTTCATCCCGGCGCACGCCGCCCGCGGCCTCTCGCTCTACCTCGCCGACCGCATCGGCCCGCTGCGCCGCGCCCTGATGCGCGAAGGCGTCGCGCCGGCCGCCTCGCAACCGCGCCTGATGCGCGGCGAGATGGTGTGAGCCTATTGGCAGTTATTGGCAGCTCAGGTGCTGGCCGGTTTTCTTGAAATAGAAGTTGTCGGCGTTGGCCGGACCATCATTGTCGTGCTTGACGCACCATGACGTGGACAGGCTTTTCGTGGCCAGTGGCCGATTGGAGTCCCAGTACCATAGTCCGGCGATGTAATAGGCGCGGTAGTAATCCGCCTTGAGCGCGCGGTCGAGATACTGCACGCCGCTCTTTGGATCGCCGGCAGCGAGGTTGGGCGTGAAATCGGGGAACAGCAGCGCGGTCGCAACGGTGTTGAGCGCGCTCGGATTGTCGAGCTTGGCCGCCTGTTTGTAGTTGCTCCAGGCCTGCTCCATGTTTTTTCGAGCCTTGTAATAGTCGCCCAGCGAATTGTACGCTTCGCTGCTGCCCAGTGCGCCGGCCTCGTTCCACTTCGCGACGGGATCACCCGAGCCGCTCGCCGCGATGGCGCGGCCGAGTTCCAACATCAGCCGGCGCTTGAGCGTCGCGTCATCGCCGACCGTTTGCAGCGCGGCTTCGCAGACGGTCCTCGCGTCGGGATTCGAAACGTCCTTGGCCCAGGCCACCCAGCCGCTGTTCCTGGGCCGATCCGGATCGAATTGATAGGCGGCCAGCGCATCGCACTGGGAAATGAGCGCCGCCGGTTTCGGCGCGGCTACGTTGGCGGCCGCGGCCTGCTGCGCCGCCAAGGCGGCTTGCTGGGACTTGAGCGCGGCTGTCTGCCGGTCGAGTTCGGCCTGCTGGGCTGCGACCGTATCCTGCCGCGTCTTCAGTGCGGCCGCCTGCTTGTCGAGATCGGTCTTGAGACCGGCGAGTCTTTGGCTCTGCGACGCGGCGTCGCTTTGCTGGCGCGCGATCTCGTCGGCGCGACGCTGCCACGACTGCAGCTTGCCGTTGAGGTCGTTGATTTGCGCGTTCAGTCCCTCCGCGCCCGGCGCCGTCGCGCCCGGCGCCGTCAGCCTGCCGCCGACCCCGAACACGGCCGCCGCCAGCACCGCGGCCAATCCGGCCCACATCAGCAGGCGCCGGGGCTCACCCTCGAGCCGCTGCTTCATCGTGCCGACGGTGTCCTGAAGCTGGCCGAGCGGGCCTTCCGGTGCTCCTGGAATCCGGCTTGCGCCGGCGGCGTCCGCCGCGGCGAGCTAAACGCGGCCGTCTCGGCGAGGGCCTGCGCCTGCGCGGCCTCGGCCTTTGCGACGCGCTCGCGATGCTCGTCGAGCGTGGCCTCAAAAATCTCGATCTGATTCGACAGCTTGGCGACGTTGTCGTCGATTGCCTTCACAGGATCGGGCGGCATGAAATCGCGCCCGGCCCGCAATTCGCCAAGCTGGCTCTCGAACAGATCGCGGCAGGATCTCAGCTTCTTGTCCGAGTCCTTCGAGCGTTGCACGATGCGCTTCTGTGCGGCCACAAGCCGCTTGTCGAACTCGGCGCGCTCGAACCTCTCGAGCTCGGCGGCGAATTTTTCTGCGAACGGATCGTTCGGGTGCTCCTTCAGAAACTTCTTCTTCTGCTCGTCGCTGCCGCTCTCAATGACCACGGCCAGGCTCGCCAGCCCCGGACGGTCGAGCTTCTTGCCGAGCGCTTCGAGAACCTTCTGCCACTCCCGATGTCCGGCGGGCGTGCCGGTTTTCAGCCAATCCGAAAGATCGGGCGCCTGGTACAGATTGAACGGCACCGGCAGCTGATCGAGCGCGATCGTTTCCAGCGTCGCCGCCACCAGAACGCCGCGGGCATAGCCGCGCTGCGCTTCACCGAGCACGAAATTGGTTTCGCCCGGCCCCGGCATGTGAACCGCCGCCTCGCTCCACAGCACCATGACCGCAAGCGCCGCGTTCAATTCGGAATTGATGGCGAGCAGATAATTGTCGCCGGAAATCAGCTTCTGATCGATGAAAAGGCCGACGCCGAGCGCCTCGAGCTTTGCGCGCACCGTGTTCGCGCGCTCGAGATCGACTGTCTTATAGGCCAGAAAAAGTTGCGACATCTGATAAGGCGCACCCGCAATCTCGCCTTCCCTCAAAGTGTAGACAGGAATACAAAAATGGCAAGCTGATCGGCCTGATATTGCCCGTTTCCGGGGGCTTTTTCGCTTGGCCGGGACGCCAAGACGGGGGCGCGCAGGGTGATTCCAGATCGTTGGGAGCGGCAATCGGTAGGCAGCCTGGCGTGAAAAGTGGCTTGGCGGCGCGCCGCGGTTCATCCTACCGTCGGCTGTCGACAGAGCAGGGAATCCGCATGAAGCTGCCGCGCAACTTTTTCAAGCCGCTTGCGGTCGGGGCGCCGGCGCCGCTGCGCGAATTGCCGATGCGGCTCGAGCGGATGATCCACTTCGTGCCGCCGCACATCGAGAAGCTGCGCGCCAAGGTGCCGGAGCTCATCCATCAGGTCGACGTGGTGCTCGGCAATCTCGAGGACGCGATCCCGGCTGACGCCAAGGAAGCCGCCCGCGCCGGTTTCATCGCCATGGCGAAGGCGTGCGAATTCGGCGCCACCGGGCTGTGGACGCGGATCAACGCGCTCAACTCGCCGTGGGTGCTCGACGATATTTGTGAGATCGTCGCCGCGGTCGGGCAAAAGCTCGATGTCATCATGCTGCCGAAGGTCGAGGGCGCCTGGGACATCCACTACCTCGACCACTTGCTCGCTCAGCTCGAAGCAAAAAGCGTGATCAGAAAGCCGATCCTCATCCACGCCATCCTGGAAACCGCCGAAGGCGTCAACAACGTCGAGGCGATCGCGGCCGCCTCGCCGCGCATGCACGGCATCAGCCTCGGCCCGGCCGATCTTGCCGCCTCGCGCGCGATGAAGACGACCCGCGTCGGCGGCGGACATCCGGATTACAAGGTGCTGGCCGACGCGGCAGGAGCCGACGCGCCGCGCGCCGCCTTCCAGCAGGACCTGTGGCACTACACCATCGCCAAGATGGTCGATGCCTGCGCCGCAGCCGGCATCAAGCCGTTCTACGGCCCGTTCGGCGATTTCGGCGACGGCGCCGCCTGCGAGGCCCAGTTCCGCAACGCCTTCCTGATGGGCTGCGTCGGCGCCTGGACGCTGCATCCGAGCCAGGTGCCGCTTGCCAAGCGCGTGTTTTCGCCCGACCCCGCCGAGGTCGCCTTTGCCCAAAAAATTATCGCGGCGATGCCGGACGGCAGCGGCGCCGTGATGATCGACGGCAAGATGCAGGACGATGCGACCTGGAAGCAGGCCAAGGTGCTGGTCGACCTCGCCCGGCTCGTAGCGGCAAAAGACCCCGATATGGCGGCGCGGTACGCGCTATGAACAAACGTTCACCGCGGGGTGCGGCGCCTGGCACGATCCTGGCATTGCATCCTGGCGCCGCAAAAGGCTGTAGACTATCGACCGCAATGAGCAAGATTCGCAACGCCAAGTACCAGATCGGCCAGGTCGTCCGCCACCGCCTCTATCCGTTCCGCGGCGTGGTGTTCGACATCGATCCGGTCTTTGACAACACCGAAGAGTGGTACGAGTCGATCCCCGCCGAAAACCGGCCGCGCAAGGACCAGCCGTTCTATCATCTGTTTGCCGAGAACGAGGAGACCGAATACATCGCCTACGTCTCCGAGCAAAATCTGCTGCCGGATACCAGCGGCGAGCCGGTGCGCCATCCCCAGGTCGCGGAAGTGTTTGTCCAGGACGGCAAAGGCGGCTATCGCCCGCGCTCCGCGATGATGCACTGAGCGACGCCGCACTAAGGCGTGCGCCGCTCGTTGTCACCCAACTCCGTCATCCAGAGGCGGCCGCGAAGCGGCCCTCGAAGGATGCGGCCGAGGCGCCCGGGCTGTCGCCTTCGAGGCTCGGCGCTGCGCGCCGAGCACCTCAGGGTGACGGGTCAGGCTTCAGGCTAGGCGTCCTCGCTATTGCGTCTTGCCCGGCGCGGCGGCCGCGCCGCCCTGCTGGGCCTCGAGCTTCTTGCGGGCCTCGTCGGCCTGCTTCTGCAGACCCTCCTGCAGCTTGTCCTGCTGGGCCTGGAACACCTTCGGATCGGACGGCGGTCCGTCATAGGCCTTGGCGAAGTCGGCGGTCGGCACCGGTATGGAGAGCGGCTGGTTGTTCAAGCCGAACGCCTGCAGGAAGATCATCTGGGCTTTCTTGATTCGCGCCAAAATCTCGGGGGTTGCTTCATAGTCGGCGAAGCAGAGCGGTTCGTTGTTGAGCCCGCAAGCTATGAACGGCGCCGTCAAGACATCGCCGGCGTCTTTGCCTTGATCCATGACCAGCCGCGTGCCCGGCTTGAGCTGGACGGACATGGGCACTGAGATGCGAACGATCGCCTTCTTGCCCTCGCCCTGCAGCTCGATGATGACGACGTTGCCGATGACGTTTCCTGTCTCGACACGCGCATCCGAGCCGATGAAGCAGACTTCCTTCTCCACTCCGCTCTGATCCTTGTCCTTGTGGCAGAACTTGACCCACGGCGTGTAGATGAGCTTGGGCGGCGCCTGCTGCTGTTCTGCCTGGGCGCCGGGCTGCGGTTGGGGCGGCTGCGCCTGTGCGCCCCCGGCAGGTGCGGGCTGTGGCGCCGCCGGCGCGGCCTGTGCCGCGGGCTTCGCCGGAGCCTTCTTGGGAGCAGCCGCTTTCGGTTTGGCGGCGGGGGCCGCGGGAGCCGCGGGCGCTGCCGGTGTAGGTGCCGGCTGTTGCGCCAAGGCGAGCGGGCTCGTGACAAGAGCGAGCGCGATACCCAAGGCAGCGGTCCAGGTGCAGGCGGCGAGCGTGCGGCCCACCGGCGATCCCGCCGGCGCGTTCCGATAAGTCATGAGATGCCTTCCTCTTTAGGTGCTGCCGCGCACAAATCGACCACGATCGACTTGCCTGGTCAGGCTTGCGTATTCGAATGTGCCGTATCGGAACAGGCCCGATTTTCGTCGCCGCGCCTCGCTAAGCGGGCGCCCCCTGCTCGCTGGTCAATCGACGCAGAATACGGCAACAGCGTGACAATATGAGGCCGCCAAACGCCCGATCCCGGCGGCAACCGCAGCAGCGCCGCGAATCGTCGCGGCGGCACGCGCCGTAACCCGACGGGCGCCGGGTCCGGTTACGAGTTCCGCTGTGATACATTGACCCCAACCCATCCACCTGACCCTCCCGTCGCACCGATGCATGCCTCGCTGACTGCCAGTGCCACCTATGGAATGCGCGCCGCTTTGGCAGCCACGCTCGCGCTCGCCGGCCACATCCAGCACGCGGCCGGGGAAGCCAGCCACGCCATCGCCATGCACGGCGCGCCGGCCATGGCCGACGGCTTTACCGCGCCGCCCTATGCCGATCCCGATGCGCCGAAGGGCGGCCGCCTGGTCGAGGGCATCCTCGGCACCTTCGACAGTCTCAACCCGCTGATCGTGCAAGGCCTCGCCGTGCAGTCGATCCGCGGCTACGTGGTCGAGAGCCTGATGGCGCGCGGCTACGACGAGCCGTTCACGCTCTACGCCCTGCTCGCGCAAAGCATCGAGACCGACGATGCGCGAAGCTACGTCACCTTCAACATCGATCCCGCGGCGCGCTTCTCCGACGGCACCCCGGTCACCGCCGAGGACGTGGTGTTCTCCTGGCAGCTTTTGCGCGACCACGGCCGCCCCAATCACCGCACCTACTACTCCAAGGTCGTCAAAGCCGACATCCTCGGCGAGCGCAGCGTGCGATTCGATCTGGGCGACGGCCATGACCGCGAATTGCCGCTCATTCTCGGCCTGATGCCGGTACTGGCAAAGCATGCGATCGACGTTGCGACCTTCGAGCAGACGACCTTGGCCAAGCCGGTCGGCAGCGGTCCCTACGTCGTCGCCGCCGTCGATGTCGGCAAAAGCGTCACCTTCAAGCGCGATCCGAATTACTGGGGCCGGGCGCTGCCGGTCAATCGCGGGGTGTGGAATTTCGACGAGATCAAGTTTGACTATTACCGCGACGCCAACGCCTATTTCGAGGCGTTCAAGGCCGGCCTCTACGACGTGCGCAGCGAGGAAGATCCCGGCCGCTGGCAGACCGGCTATGACGTGCCGGCGGTGCGCGACGGGCGCATCGTCAAAGAGACGTTTCAAACCGGGCTGCCGAAGCTGAGCTCGACGTTCGTCTTCAACACCAGGCGGCCGATCTTCTCCGATATCCGGGTGCGCCAGGCGATTGCGCTGCTGTTCGATTCTCAGTGGGTTAACCGCACCTTCTTCTACAATCTCTATCAGCGCGCCGCGGGTTTCTTCGACGGCTCGGAGCTGTCCGCCTACCATCGCCCGGCCGACGAGCGCGAGCGGGCGCTGCTCGCGCCGTTTCCCGATACGGTGCGCCCCGACGTGCTCGACGGCACCTGGTCGCCCGCCGTCACCGACGGCTCGGGGCGCGACCGCGCGACGCTGCGCCAGGCGCTCGCGCTGCTCGGCGCCGCCGGTTATGAGCTCAAGGGCACGACGTTACACGAGCGCGCCAGTGGCCGCCCCTTGAGCTTCGAGATCATGGTGACGAACCGCGACGAGGAGCGCCTCGCGCTCGCCTTCGTCAACAATCTGGCGCACGCCGGCATCGACGCCAGGGTGCGCCTGGTCGATGCCGTGCAGTACGACCAGCGCCGCGTCTCGTTCGATTTCGATATGATCGAGTACCGCTGGGAGCAGTCGCTCTCGCCCGGCAACGAGCAGAGCTTTTATTGGGGCTCGGCCGCCGCCGACGAGCCGGGCTCGCGCAACTATATGGGCGTGCGCAGCCCCGCGATCGATGCCATAATCGCCGCGATGCTGCGTGCGCGCGAACGTGCCGATTTCGTCGCGGCGGTGCGCGCCCTCGATCGCGTGCTGATGTCCGGTTGCTACGTCGTGCCGCTGTTTTACCTCCCCGAGCAATGGGTGGCGCGCTGGACCTATGTCCAGCACCCGGCCCGCACGTCGCTGTCCGGCTATCTGCCGGAAACGTGGTGGCATCGCCCGGCAGGGAAGCAACCATGATGAAGCAGTCATGATGAAGCAGCCATGATACTTGGCGAGCCCGGGCTCCTTGCCGCCCAGTCGTCGCAAGGCCGGGCCACGATCGACGACGTGTTTCGCCGCGTGGTGCAGCGGCGGCCCGATGCGCTGGCGCTGGTCGACGCGCCGAACCGCATGACGTTCACCGACGGCGCGCCGCGGCGGCTTACCTATGCCGAGGCCGACCGCGTGGTCGCGGCGCTCGCCGGGCGCCTGCGCCGCATGGGCCTGCCCACCGACTCGATCATCGGCATCCAGCTGCCCAACATCGCCGAGAACATCTTGACCGTCCTCGGCGTGCTGCGCGCCGGCATGATCGCGGCGCCGTTGCCGCTGTTGTGGCGCCGCGCCGATACCATCACGGCGCTCGCCCGCATCGGCGCCAAGGCGCTGATCACCTGCGAGCGCACCGGCGGCTTCAATCATTTCGACTGCGCGATGCGCATCGCCACCGAGGTGTTTTCGATCCGCTACGTGTGCGGCTACGGCGCCAAGCGGCTCGACGGCGTGGTGCCGCTCGACGATCTGTTCACCGTGGAAAAGCTCGACCCGATCCCGCCGTTCGATCGCGAGCGGCTGGGCAATCCCGCCATGCATGTCGCCGCCATCACCTTCGATATCGGCGAGGGCGGCGTGCTGCCGGTCGCGCGCAATCACCTCGAACTCCTTGCCGGCGCATTGGGCGTCCTGCTCGAGAGCCGCTTGCCCCAGGGCGCCGTCATCCTCTCGACCGTCGTGCCGTCGTCGTTCGCGGGCATCTGCCTCACGCTGCTGCCGTGGCTTCTCAGCGGCGGCACGCTTCTTCTGCATCATCCGTTCGATGCGCAGGTGCTGGAGCGGCAGTGGCGCGAGGAGCACTGCGGTACGCTGATCCTGCCCGGCGCGGTGGCGTTCCGCCTGGCCGAGACCGGTGCCTTCGCGCGCCAAAACCTCGACTGCGTGATCTCGACCTGGCGTTCGCCGGAGCGGCTCGCCATGGCGCCGGCCTGGCGCGAGCGCGACGCCGTCATGGTCGATGTGCCGGTATTCGGCGAAGCCGGCCTGGTCGCGGCGCGCCGCGGCGCGGGCGGCAGGCCGGCGCCCATTCCGTTCGGTCCGGTGGTCGCGCCGCGCGGCAGCCCCGGCGCGGTCGTGGTCGCCGAACTGGTACGGACCGCCGCCGGGACCGTGGCGTTGCGCGGCCCAATGGTGCCGCACCACGTCTTCCCGCCCGGCGCCGAGCGCACCGGAGTGCCGCACTTCAAGATCGGCCGCGGCGGCCTGGTCGACAGCGGCTATACCTGCCGCGCCGATTCCGTGACCAATGGGATGGTGGTGACCGGACCGCCATCGGGCATCGTCAGCGTCGGCGGCTATCGTTTTCCGCTGCACGATCTGCTCGATGTCATCAGCCGCATCGACACCGGCGCCACGCTTGCGGCCCTGCCCGATCCCCTGATCGGGCAGCGGCTCATCGGCAATGCTGCGGATCGCCATACGGTGCAGGCCGCGCTCAATGCGGTCGGGGTCAATCCGATCGTCGTCGCCGCCTTCCGCGACCGCAGCGAGCGGGCCGCCCCGCCGCGGCCGCCGGCCCGAGAAATCCGACGTTGACGCGCCATTAATCGCGTTTTGGCATGTTCGGAGCTCAACTTAGAGTTTTCCATCCAGCCATGGCGCTGCAAGGTCCCTTCATCGTCGTTGCCGACAGCCCGGCTTCGGCTGTCGTCGGGGCGCTGCGGGCCGCCGGCGCCTTTCCGATCGTCGAGGCGACCTTCGCCGAAGCGCCGCGGGCGTTCGCCACGGTCGAGCCCGAGGCCATGGTGCTGGCCGAGCCTTGCGGCGACCGCCAGCGCGCCGCGGCGCTCGCCCGCGCACTTGCCGACAAGCTCAAAGGCGGCAAGGCGCCGATCACGCCGGTCGTCGCCCGCATCCGCGAGGACGGCGCGCCGGCGCTCGCCCACGCCCTTGCGGTGGCGATGACCGCGCCGGTCGAGCGCATCGTGCAGCGGCTCGCCCCGGCGCTGCGCATCCGCACCCTGCACGGCACGGTGCTGCGCCGCAGCGCCACGCTCGCCTCGCGCGGCGAGGTGCCGCCCGAACTGCCGCAAGGCAATCCGCTCGATGACGCGACCGTCCTCGTTGCTGGCCGCGGCCGCTCCTATCCGGCACTCTCGGTCGCAGTCGGCGAGCGGGTCGGACTGGTCGGCGCGCTCAGCGTCGAGAGCGCGGCCCGCGCGCTCAATTCCCGCGACATCGACGGCATGGTCATCGGCGACGGTTTTAGCCCGCGCATCGTCGAAGCGCTGTTGACGGTGCTCGCCAGCGATGTGCGCTTCCGCGACCTGCCGGTCGCTGTGCTCGGCGGCCATCCGGCGACGGTCGAGTCCTACTTCGCCCATCTGCCCAATCTCGATCGCATCGCCGAAGGCCCGCAGCGGCTGATCGAACGCCTGCTGCCGTCGGTGCGCCTGCATGCGCTCGGCCAGCGCCTGCGCCGCATGCTCAAGTCGCTCGATGCCAAGGGCATGATCGATCCCGACACCGGGCTCCTGGCCCACGAGGCGTTCTGGCGCGATCTCAACCGCGCCGTCGACGAGGCGGAAAAGCGCGGCGTCGGGCTTTCGATCGCGCGCTTTCGCTTCGACGGCAGCGACCGGCGTCTCAGCCTCGATGCGGCGCGGCTCTTGAGCCGGCTCATCCGGCAAGTCGATTTCGCCTGTCGCGAGCCGGACAATTCGATCTTCGCGGTTTTCACCGAGACCGATCTGAGCGCCGCGCATGTCATCGCCCGCCGCATTGCCAGCGTCCTCAAGAACACCATGCTGGCGCCCGACCGCAATCGCGCCTCGATCGAGGCGGCGGTGACGCTCGCCACATTGAAGCCGACCGACAGCGTCGATACCCTGATCGCAAGGGTGGTGGGCGAGGTTGCCGGCGGCTAGCCGGCGCATCATCTATGGCGCATGGCATCCCTTGGCGCAGGGATCCATGCCGCACCACCCTGGCGGAACAGCCGTTCGCGGTGCCGCGGAACACGCGCTAGGAAAACGAACGAATCAAAGGTGTTAGTCATGGCCGATCCTTCCTCCGCGCCGGCGTCCGTCCATATCGATGTGGTGTCCGATGTGGTGTGCCCGTGGTGCTATATCGGCAAGCACCGGCTCGAAATGGCGATCGCGCTCACGCCGGAGGTCACGATCGACATCAACTGGCGGGCGTATTTCCTCAATCCCTGGATACCGTGCGAAGGCATCGACCGGCAGACCTATCTCGAAACCAAATTCGGCTCGGCCGAGCACTACAGCGTGATCGCCGAGCGCATCGCCGCAGCGGCCGCCATGGAGGGGCTGGCTTACGCCCCTGACCGGATCAGCCGGCAGCCCAACACCCTCGACTGCCATCGCCTGATCCTGTGGTCGCGCAGCGCCACCGATCCGGCGCGGATGAAGCAGCGCCTGATGGAGCTCTATTTTGCCGAGGGCGCCGACCTCACCGATTCCAAGACGTTGATCCAGGCGGCAGTCGACTGCGGCATGGACGGCGACCTGGTGCGCCGGCTCCTCGCCAGCGACGCCGACGTCGACCGCGTCGAGGGCGACGCCAACAGCGCCAAGGAAGCCGGCATCGACGGCGTGCCCTGCTTCGTGTTCGGCGGCCAGGTCATCGTCACCGGCGCGCAGTCGCCGGAATATCTCGCCAGCGCCATCGAGCGCACCGCCGGACGGCACACGCGGCTGCGGGCCTGAGCGCCCGTTCATCGCGCGCTCCCCTGGCAATGCGCGCATTTGCGCAAGCGGCGCTGCATCCCTATCTGCGCTGGGCAACGCCGGCGCCAGACATGAAACACGAGCAGCTCGCACTTTTTCAGCCGCAATCAAGTCCGGTTGAGCCGCCGTCGATGCCGGCCGGCTTTCGCTACGGGCCGGACTTGACCGACGCCGCCGAGGAGACGCGCCTCGTCGGCGCATTCGCCGATCTGCCGTTCAAGGAATTCGAGTTTCACGGCTTTAAGGGCAAGCGCCGCGTCGTGTCGTTCGGCTTCCGCTACGATTTCAACGGCGGCGGTCTGCAGCAGGCCGAGCCGATGCCGCCGTTCCTGCTTGCCCTGCGCGAGCGCGCCGCCGCCTTCGCCGGGCTGGCGCCGGACCGCTTGCAGCACGCCCTGATCACGGAATATCGGCCGGCCACGGCGATCGGCTGGCATCGCGACCGGCCGAACTACGAGGATGTGATCGGCGTCTCGCTGTTGTCGCCATGCACCTTCCGCATGCGCCGCAAGCGCGGGGCCGGCTGGGAACGCGCCGCTATGCGGCTTGACCGCCGCTCGGTTTATCTCATGCACGGGTCATCACGCGAGCAGTGGGAGCACAGCATCCCCGCGGTGGAAGAGCTGCGCTACTCGATCACCTTCCGTTCGCTCCGCGAGGCAAACGGCAGTTTGTAGCGCGGGCTAAGCGAAGCGAAGCCCACGCGGAACAAGCACAAACTGCAAGTCAGTCGTGGGCACGCTTCGCTTTGCCCACCCCACGCTTGCTGCCACGAGCTTGCCGTCAAAGATATCGCCGGACCTGATTGCAATAGTCCAGATAATGCTGGCCGTAATGGGCTTTCAGATAATCCTCCTCGCGCAGCACCTGACGATGCACCAGCGCGAGGAAACCGGCGATGTAGATCAGCAATATCCAGTTCGGGAAAATTAGGAACTCACCAATCAGGACGAAGGCAAACGCGACATAAATCGGATTGCGGCTGTAGGCTAAGATGCCGGACGTGATCAAGGAGTCCGGGCGCTCGGTGTCGATACCGATGCGAAAGCTTTGTCCAAACGAAATCAGGCTCCACAACAGCAGCACCAGCCCCGCCGCGCACGCCGCCACGCCCGCCCAGCCGGCCGGCCCGGAAACGAAAAAACGCTGCGTGCTGACGGACGGCCAGCCGAACGCGGCGGCGAACACGAGATAGAAGTAGAACAGCGCGACCGGCGGGATCAAAAAATCCGTCCGGTCGATCGTGCCGAACTTCATGGCCGTGATGCCCTGCCGTTTCAGGAGAAAGACCCGGCTCAGAACAATTCCGAGCAAGAGAACCAGGGCCAGCGCGCCAAGGTATCGGGGCATAGGGTCGCTCCGGTCGAAACTTCTTGCTCGGAGTTATGTGTAGCGTGAAACGAGTGAAGTGAAGGCGACTCGGTATTCAATTCCGTCGTCCTGAGGCGGCTGCGAAGCAGCCCTCGAAGGATGCGGCCGCAGCGCCCGGGCCGTCGCACTTCGCGGCTCGGCGCGCCGAGCCGAGCCGAGCCGAGCCGAGCCGAGCCGAGCCGAGCCGAGCCGAGCCGAGCACCTCAGGGTCGGATAACTGTTTACTTCGTCATTGCCGGACTTGATCCGGCAATCCATGGGGCTTCGACGAGTCAGCATGGACCACCGGGTCAAGCCCGGTGGTGACAAATTATGTGAGGGCGGTGTGAGCTTCTCCGTCATGGCCGGGCTCGTCCCGGCCCCTCCCCGCTTCGCGGGGGCGGATAAAGAGCTAAGCCGCCTTGACGCCTTTCTCGACGATCCCCACCAGCGTGCGCAAAATGTTGGTGGCGCCTTTGAGGCGTTCCTCCGCCGTGTCCCATTCGTCGAAAAACACGACTTTCATGTCCGGCCGCACACGCGCGCCGACCGGGTGCTTGGCGATGTAGGAAATAAGCCCTTCCGGATTGCCGAAAATGTTGTCGCGGAAGGCGAGCACCGCGCCCTTCGGGCCGACCTCGATGCGCTCGACATTGGTGCGCCGGCACAGCGATTTGATGGCGACGACCTGCAGCAGATACTCGACCTCCCGCGGCAGCGGGCCGAAGCGGTCGACCAGCTCGGCGGCAAACGCTTCGATGTCGCGCTCGTGCTCGATCTCGGCGAGGCGGCGGTAGAGCGCGAGCCGCACCGGCAGATCGGCGACGTAGTCCTCGGGGATCAGCACGGCGGTGCCGATGGTGATCTGCGGCGACCAGCGGTCGGCGACCGGCTCGCTGATGCCGGCCTTGAGTGACAGCACCGCCTCCTCGAGCATCTGCTGATAGAGCTCGAAGCCGACCTCCTTGATGTGGCCGGACTGCTCCTCGCCGAGCAGGTTGCCGGCGCCGCGGATGTCGAGATCGTGCGAGGCGAGTTGGAAGCCGGCGCCCAGCGTGTCCAGCGATTGCAGCACCTTGAGGCGGCGCTCCGCCTGCGGGGTGATCCGCCGCCGCGCCGGCAGTGTCAGCAGCGCATAGGCCCGCAGCTTGGCGCGGCCGACGCGGCCGCGCAGTTGATAAATCTGAGCAAGGCCGAACATGTCGGCGCGGTGCACGATCAGCGTATTGGCGGTTGGGATGTCGAGGCCGGATTCGATGATCGCGGTGGAAAGGAGCACGTCGTACTTGCCGTCGTAGAACGCCGCCATGATGTCCTCGAGCATGGTGGGCGGCATCTGGCCGTGCGCCACCGCGACGCGCACCTCGGGCACGGTCTTGTCGAGGAACGCCTTGGCCTCGCCCAGGTCGTCGATGTGCGGGCAGACGTAGAAGGCCTGGCCGCCGCGATAGCGCTCGCGCAGCAGGGTCTCGCGCACCACCACCGGATCGAACGGCGAGACGAAGGTGCGCACCGCGAGGCGGTCGATCGGCGGCGTGGCGATGATCGACATTTCGCGAACGCCGCTCAGCGCCAGTTGCAGCGTGCGCGGGATGGGCGTCGCGGTCAGCGTGAGCACGTGGACCTCGGCGCGCAGCTGCTTGAGCTTTTCCTTGTGGGCGACGCCGAAGTGCTGCTCCTCGTCGACGACGATGAGGCCGAGATCCCTGAACTTGATGGACTTGCCGAGCAGCGCATGGGTGCCGATGGCGATGTCGATCGTGCCGTCGGCAAAGCCCTTCTTCACCCTGGCGAGCTCGGGCGCCGGAACGAGGCGCGAGGCTTGGCCGATCTTCACCGGATAGCCGCGCAGCCGGTCGGAGAAGGTCTTGGTGTGCTGGCGCGAGAGCAGCGTCGTCGGCACCACGACCGCGACCTGCTTGCCGTTCATCGCCGTGATGAAGGCGGCGCGCAGCGCCACCTCGGTCTTGCCGAAGCCGACGTCGCCGCAGATCAGGCGATCCATCGGCCGGCCGGAATTGAGATCGTTGAGCACGGCGGCGATGGCGGCGTCCTGGTCGTCGGTCTCCTCGTAGGGAAAGCCGGCGCAGAACTCGTCGTAGAGCCCGGCATCGACGGTGAGCCGCGGCGCCTCGCGCAACTGCCGCTCGGCTGCGACCTTGATCAGCGCGGCCGCGATCTCGCGGATGCGGTTCTTCATCCGCGACTTGCGCGCCTGCCAGGCGCCGGAGCCGAGCCGGTCGAGCTCGACGCCGGACTGCTGCGAGCCGTAACGCGAGAGGAGCTCGATGTTCTCGACCGGCAGGAACAGCTTGTCGCCGCCGGCGTAATGGATTTCGAGGCAGTCGTGCGGCGCGCCCGCAGCCTCTATGGCGCGCAGCCCGATGAAGCGGCCGATGCCGTGATCGACGTGCACGACGAGGTCGCCGGTCGCAAGGCTCGTCACCTCGGCGATGAAATTTTCCACCCGCTTCGACTGACGGCGCCCGCGCACCAGGCGCTCGCCCAGAATGTCCTCTTCGGTGATCAGCGCGGCGTCGGCGGTCTCGAAGCCGGATTCCATGCCGAGGACGGCAAGCCCGGTCTCGCGCCGCGGCAGCGCCAGCGCCTGCGGCCAGGAGCCGACCGGGGTGAGGTTAGAGAGGCCGTGCTCGGCGAGGACGTGGCCCATGCGCTCGCGCGAGCCGTCGCTCCACAGCGCGATGAGGACGCGCTTCCCGGCGGCCTGCAGCGACTGCACATGCCTGGTCACCGCCTCGAACACGTTCTTGCCGGGCTCGCTGCGCTCCGCGGTGAAGTTGTGGCCGGCGCGGATGCCGATCTCGATTGCGTCGGCGGCGCCCTCGGGCGCGGCAAACGGCGACAAGCGGCCGAGCGCGGCTTGCGCGAGCCGCTCGCGCCATTCGGCTTCGGCGAGATAGAGCCGGTCGGGCGGCAGCGGCTTATACGGCGCGCCGGCGCCGGCCTGGTCGATCGCCTGGCGGCGCGCATCGTAATAGTCGGCGATCTGGGCGAGGCGCTCGTGCGCGGCTTCCTCCGCCAGCGGCTCGACCACCAGCGGTGTTGCCGGTGCGTCGAGATAGTCGAACAAGGTTTCCATGCGCTGGTGGAACAGCGGCAGCCAGTGCTCCATGCCGGCATAGCGGCGGCCCTCGCTCACCGCCTCGTAGAGCATGTCGTCGGGGGCGGCGGCGCCGAAGGCGGCGACATAGCCGGTGCGGAACATCCGGATCGTGTCCGTGGTGAGCTGGAACTCCGCCATCGGGACAAGATTGAGCGCGCGCAGGTCGTCGGTGGTGCGCTGCGTCTCCGGATCAAAGCTGCGGATAGATTCCAGCGTGTCGCCGAAGAAGTCGAGCCGCACCGGCGCATCCATGCCGGGCGCGAACAGGTCGATGATGCCGCCGCGCACCGCGTAGTCGCCGGCCTCGCGCACGGTCGCGGCACGGTTGAAGCCGTTGAGCTCGAGCCACTGCGTGATGCCGGACATCGGCAGCACGTTGCCGGGCGCGGCGGCGAGCGATTGCCGGGCGATCACCTCGCGCGCTGGCACGCGCTGCAGGATGGCATTGACGGTGGTGAGGACGACGGCGGGTTTTTCGCGGCCCTTGACCCGGGCGAGCCGGGCGAGCGCGGTCATGCGCTGCGCCACCACCGCGGCATGCGGCGACACGCGGTCGTAGGGCAAGCAATCCCAGGCCGGAAATTCCAGAACCTCGATGTCGGGGGCGAAGAAAGCGAGCGCACGGGCGAGCAACGCCATGCGCGAGCCGTCGCGGCAGATCACGGCGGCGCTGATCGCCGGCGGCGTCGCGCCGGCGGCGATCGAGCGTGCAAGGTCGGCGACGACCAAACCCTCGGCGCCCTCGGCGATGCCGGCAAGCGTCAGCGCCCGACCCGGCGCGAGGCGCGGCAGCGGCGATTGCTTGGGCCGGGCGATTGAAACCGTCACGGGGTTTCCCCGGCGCGGCCGTGAAAGCTCCGCAGCCGCCGCAGCACGCCGGTGTCGTAGCGCGCCGGGATGTTCTCGGCGCTGACCACCCAGGCATAAAGCTCGGCGTTGGGAACTTCGATCAGGCTCTCGAACTCGTCGAGCGCGCCCTCGTCGAACGTGTCGATGTGGGCGTCGGCGAAGCGGCCGACGATCAGGTCCATCTCGCGCACGCCGCGCCGCCAGGCGCGGAACAGGAGCTTCCGGCGCCGCACATCCAATCCCTCGCTCGACCGTTCCGTCATCGCAGCCAAACCCAAGAAAACGCCAAAAGCCCGGACGGGGCCGGGCGCGGCTTTATATCGACAAAAGCGCGCGCTGTCAGCGGCGCCCGCCGCGTCAAGGTGGTAAACAGGAGCGCTCGGCGCAAGAGCGCGCCGGCACATAGGAGGGCGACATGGGACTGCTGATCGTTCGTCACAAGGTCAAGGATTTCGCGACGTGGAAGAAAGTGTTCGACACGCACGCCACCGCGCAGAAGGCCGCCGGATTGACCAATCCCCGCGCCTACCGCTCGAGCGACGACCACAACGAGATCGTCGTTCTGTTCGACATGAAGGACGCCGCCATGGCCAAAAAATTTGCCGCCGGCCCGGACTTGAGATCGACCATGATAGCGGCGGGCGTCATGGACCAGCCGACCGCGTTCTTCCTCGAAGACGCGCACTAAGCGGAACTTTTCTCACTATGACCGAAGCGCCCGACGCCGATGCGGCCACCCCTGCTTGACCGGCTGTTTGCGCCGCTCACGAGCCTGCCCGGCGTCGGGCCGAAGCTGGAGAAATTGTTCGCCCGGCTGCTCGCTCGCGACGGCGAAGCGCCGCGGGTCATCGACCTCCTCTTCCACCTGCCGAGCGGTTTCGTCGACCGGCGCGATCAGCCGAAGCTGAGCGACGTCAGGCCGGACACGGTAGTGACGCTCGCCGTCACCATCGGCCGCCACCGGCCGCCGCCGCCCAACCGCCCGCGCGCGCCCTACAATATCGAGGCCAGCGACGACACCAACACGCTGACCATCACCTATTTCAATGCCCGCAAGGACTACCTGCAAAAGCTCTTGCCCGAGGGCGAGCTGCGCTACGTGTCGGGCACTGCGACGTTCTTCGACGGCCACCTGCAGATGGTGCATCCGGACCTTGTGGTCGATGCGGCGAGCTTTGCCAGCCTGCCGCTGATCGACCCGGCCTATCCGCTCACCGAAGGGCTGCATCCGAACCAGCTGCGCAGGGAGCTCGACCTTGCGCTGGCGCGCGTGCCGACACTGCCCGAATGGCAGGACGCGGCCTGGCTCAAGCGCGGCGACTATCCGGCCTTCGCCGATGCGCTGGCGCGCCTCCACCGTCCAGCAGCGCCGGCCGACCTTGAGCCCGACGGGCCGGCCTGGTCGCGGCTCGCCTATGACGAGCTCCTTGCCGGCCAGCTCGCGCTCGCGCTTCTGCGCGCGCACCAGCGCACGCGGGCCGGTCGCGGCAGCGCCGCCGAGGGCGTTTTGCGCGCCCGCATCGTGCGCTCCCTGCCCTTTTCGCTGACGCCGTCGCAAGAGCGCGCGGTCGCCGACATCATCGCCGATCTGGCGCAGCCGCAACGCATGCTGCGGCTCCTGCATGGCGACGTCGGCTCCGGCAAGACCGTCGTCGCGCTCCTTGCCGCGGCCCATGTGATCGAGGCCGGCCGGCAGGCAGCTCTGATGGCGCCGACCGAAATCCTGGCGCGCCAGCATCTTGCCACCATCGCGCCGCTCGCCGCCGCAGCCGGCATCCGCGTCGCCATCCTGACCGGCCGCGACCGCGGACGCGAGCGCGCCGAAATCCTCTCCGCGCTCGCCGCCGGCGACCTCGATCTCGTGGTCGGCACCCACGCCTTGTTCCAGGACGAGGTGGCGTTCCGCGATCTGGCGCTCGCCATCGTCGACGAGCAGCACCGTTTCGGCGTGCACCAGCGCCTGGCGCTGGCGCGCAAGGGCGAGGGGGTCGACCTCCTGGTGCTCACCGCGACGCCGATCCCGCGCACGCTAGTGCTGACCTATTTCGGCGACATGGACATCTCGGAGCTGCGCGAAAAGCCGGCGGGCCGCCACAGGATCGATACCCGCACCGTGCCGCTCGGCCGGCTCGCCGAAGTGGTCGATGCCGTGGCGCGCGCGCTCGATGAGGGCCGCAGCGTCTACTGGGTGTGCCCGCTGGTCGAGGAATCCGAAAGCGTCGACCTTGCCGCGGTGGAGGAACGCTATGAGGCGCTGCGGCAACGCTTCGGCGCGGCGGTCGATCTGGTCCACGGCCGCATGCGCGGCGCCGACAAGGACCGCGCCATGGAGCGCTTCGTCGCCGGCGCGACGCGGCTTCTGGTCGCCACCACGGTGATCGAGGTCGGCGTCGACGTGCCGCAGGCGAGCGTCATAGTGATCGAGCACGCCGAGCGCTTCGGGCTGGCGCAGCTCCACCAGCTGCGCGGCCGCATCGGACGCGGCGCCGAGCGCTCGACGTGCCTGTTGCTCTACAAGGCCCCGCTCGGGCCGACCGCGAAGGCGCGGCTCGCGATCCTGCGCGAGACCGAAGACGGCTTCCGCATCGCCGAGGAGGACTTGAAGTTGCGCGGCGAAGGCGACGTGCTCGGCACCAGGCAAAGCGGCCTTCCCGGCTTCCGCATCGCGCGGCTCGAGGTGCACGGCAAATTCCTCACCGTGGCGCGCGACGACGCCGCGCTCATGCTGTCGCGCGATCCGAAACTCTCCACCGAACGCGGCAAAGCGCTGCGCCACCTGCTCTACCTGTTCGCCCGCGACGAGGCGATCAGGCTGCTGGACGCGGGATAGCGTACTTACGCGCTCGCCGTCAGTGACCCGTCACCCTGAGGCGCTCGGCGCGCAGCGCCAAGCCTCGAAGGGCGCGGCCCCAGCGCCTCGGCCGCATCCTTCGAGGGCTGCTTCGCAGCCGCCTCTGGATGACGGACCGCCGCTGAGGATGACGGATCGCGTTGCGCGCTCGCCATGATGAGCGATTAAAGCCCGAGCAAATGCGGCAGCCACAGCGAGATCTGCGGCAGGTACGTCACCAGCATCAGCACCGCGAACATCACCCCGTAGAACGGCCAGATGCGCCGCAGCACCTGCTCGATCGTGACCTTGCCGACCGCGCAGCCGACGAACAGGATGGCGCCGACCGGCGGATGGCACAGCCCGATGCCGAGATTGAGCAGCATGATCATGCCGAAGTGGACCGGATCGACGCCGAGCTTGAGCACCACCGGAAGCAGGATCGGCGTGCTGATCAGGATCGAGGGCGCCATGTCGACGAGGCAGCCGAGCAGCAGCAGCATGACGTTGATGAGCATCAGGATCACGTACTTGTCGCTCGATATGGCGAGGAAGAACGCCGTGATCTTCGCCGGCATCTGGGTCAGCGCCATGATGTAGCCGACGCTCGAGGCGCAGGCGATCAGCGTCAGTACCATCGCGACGGTGCGCATGGTCCGGTGCACCAGCGCCGGCAGGTCGCGCCAGCGGTAGTCACGGTAGACCACCATGGTGACGAAGAACGCCCACACGCAGGCGACCGCGCCGGCCTCGATCGCGGTGAACACGCCGCCGAGAATACCGCCGAGGATGATCACCAGCGTGATCAGGCCCCACAGCGCGTCGAGCGTGATCCGTCCGGCCTCGCGCAGCGCCACCGTGGTGCCGCGCGGGTGGCCGTCGCGGTAGGCGATCGCGACGCAGAGCACGACCAGCGCCAGGCCGAGCAGCAGTCCGGGCACGACGCCGGCCATGAACAGGCTGATGATCGAGATGGTGCCGCCGGTCGCGAGCGAATAGATCACGGCGTTGTGGCTTGGCGGCACCAGCAGCGCCTGCACCGAGGCCGCGATCGTCACGTTGGTGGCGAACACCCGCGGATAGCCGCTCTTCTCCATCTGCGGGATCATCACCGAGCCGATCGCCGAGGTGTCGGCGACCGCCGAGCCGGAAATGCCGCTGAGGAACGTGGTGGCGACCACGTTGACGACCGAGAGGCCGCCGCGCACGCGGGTGAAGCCGACCAGCACGTCGGCGAACGCCACCAGCCGGCGCGCCATGCCGCCTTCGGCCATGATCGCTCCGGCCAGCACGAAGAACGGAATCGTCAGCATCGCGACCTTGCTCACGCCGTCGGAAATCTTCAGCATGACGGCTTCGAGCGGAATGCCGATCCACAGCGCGCCGGCGATCGCGGCAAGCGCCAGCGCATAGGCGATCGGCATGCCGATGAGGAAGCACGCGAACATGGTGGCGAGCAGGACGAAAATGTCCATCAGCGCGCCTCCGGCGAAACCGCGGGAAAGACGGCGTAAGCAACGGCCCTCATTCGAAGGCCGCGGTTTCGGTTTCGGGCTCGGACGTCGCCGGCGAACCGATGGTGACGCGCTCGATCACGAACAGCAGCAGGATCGCGCCGCCGAGCGGGATCGGCAGGTAGGTCACGCCGACCGAGAGCGATGGAAAATCGGCAATCGAATTATGCCAGGTCGCGGCGACGAGTTTCAGGCCCCAGTTGACCATGAACAGCGCGATCAGCGCCATCAGCAGTTCGACTGCGAGATCGGCGAGCCGCTGCAAGGCGAGCGGCAGCAGCGAGACGAAGAACGACATCCGCATGTGCAGGCCGACGCGGTAGCAGGCGGCGGCGCCGAAGAACGTCAGCACGATCATGAGCAGCACGGCCATGGGCTCAGGCCATGACGCCGCGCGATTGAGCACGTAGCGGGTATAGACCGCCCACGGCATGACCGCCGAGATCAGCACCAGCGCGGTGCCGGCGAGCCACACGCACAGCGTATAAAGCGCGTCCATCAGCGTGCGGATTGCGCCCGTCATGGCTGCCGCCCGGCGATCTCAGTCCGCCGCCTGAATGCGCTTTATGGTGTCGGCGAAGCGGGGGCCGTACTTGTCCCAGATCGGCTTGACGGCGTCCTGGAACGGCTTGCGATCGATCGTTTCGACGATCTGGATGCCGGCGGCGCGGGCCTTGTCCATCGCCTGCTTCTCGTAGGCCGCCCACAATTCGCGCTCGTCGGCCTGCGCCTCGCGCGAGAACTTCAGCAGCAGCTCCTGGTCGGGCTTTGCGAGCGTGTCCCAGGTCTTGCGCGAGAACGCGACGATCTCCGGCACGATCAGGTGCTCGGTCACGGTGTAGAATTTCGCCACCTGATAGTGGTTGTCGAACACGAAGCTCGGCGGGTTGTTCTCGGCGCCGTCGATCACGCCGGTCTGCAGGGCGCTGAACACTTGGTCGTAGCCCATGGCGACGCCGTTGGCGCCGAGCGCGTTCGCCATGTCGATGAACATCGGATTGCCGATGACGCGTATCTTGAGCCCCTTGAGATCCGCGATGCTTTTGATCGCCCGCCGCGTGTCGTAGAAATTGCGCGCGCCAGCGTCCATCCAGCACAGGCCGACCAGACCGGCCTTGTCGTTCGCCGTCACCTTGTCGAGCAGTTCGCGCCCGATCGGGCCGTCCATTACCTTCTGCATGTGGGCGGTATTGCGGAACAGGAACGGCAGGTTGAGTACGTTGAGATCGTCGATCACTGGGCCGATCGCGCCGACGCTGACGCGGGCGAACTGGATGGCGCCGACCTGGGCCTGCTCGATCGCCTCCTTCTCGCCGCCAAGCTGCATCGAGGCGAACATCTGCACGCCGAGCCGCCCGTTGGTCGCCTGCTCGAGCTTCTTGCCGAGATTTTCGACGGCGACCACGGTCGGGTAGCCGGGCGGATGAACGTCCGAGGCCTTGAACAGGGTCTTGGCCTGTCCCAGCACCGGCGCGGCACGCCCCGCCGCCAGGCCGCCGATGATGAATGCGGAGCCGCGAAGAACGTCACGTCGGCGCATCGCCCTCTCCCTGCGTTTGTCTGCCGCCGGTGGTCCGGCTGGCGCCCATGACTCCGTCATCATGTCACACGATGACGGACTGCAGGACTTATTTTGCGGCGCTGTGCGCCGCGGTTCGCGCCCGCTGCGCGGCGCGGGCGGTTTCGGCCAGCGCCGCAAGCGGGGTCGCCGGCGGCTCGCCGCCGGGCTGAATGATGCCGGCCGACATCAGGAGCTGCATCGCCTGCTCGACCGTGATGTCGAGATCGATCACGTCGCGGCGCGGCACGTAGAAGAAGAAGCCGGTCGTCGGGTTGGGCGTGCATGGCATGAACGCCGAGACGTGCTCGCTCGCCGGCAGGTGCGCCGCGATGTCCGCGCTCGGCGACTGGGTGAGGAAAACCAGCGACCACATGCCGGGCGAGGGAAACTCCACCAGCCCGACGCGGCGGAAGCTCGAGCCCGAACTCGAGAACAGGGTCTCAAAAATCTGCTTCATGGTGCGGTAGATCGGCCGCACGATCGGCATGCGGCTCAACAGGTTCTCGCCGAAGCCGACGAGCTTGGTGCCGACGAAGTTGGCGGTGAGAAAACCGAGCAGCGTCAGCGCCACGAAGGCGATGATCAGGCCCAGGCCCGGAATGTTCACCGGCAGATAGGTTTCCGGCCGGTACGCCACCGGAATGAGCGGCCGCACCAGGTTGTCGACCCAGGTCACGAACCACCAGATCAGCCACAAGGTGACCGCCACCGGCCCGGCGACGATCAATCCGGTCAGGAAATAGTTGCGGATGCGGCTCAGCGCGCCGGGCCCCCTGACGGCGGTCGTGGATGCCGCAATTGGAATGTTCTCGTTGGTCATTACTGCTTGCTTCGATCGCCCGCGCCAGCCGCCGAACCCATATAGGCCGAACCCATATAGGGAGGCGGGCGTCTTAGCACAGCCGAGCCGCAGCGGCGAGCGGGGCGCTATTCCACCGTTACCGACTTGGCAAGGTTGCGCGGCTGGTCGACGTCCGTGCCCATCACCACGGCGGTATGGTAGGCGATGAGCTGCACCGGCACCGCATAGACGAGCGGCGCCACCGTCGCCGGCATGGTCGGCAGGATGAGCGTCGCCGCCGGCTGGTTTTCGGCGGCGGCCGCGCCCTTTTCGTCGGTCACCAGGATCAGGCGGCCGCCGCGCGCGGCGACCTCCTGCATGTTCGAGACGGTCTTTTCGAAAACCTCGTCATAGGGCGCGATCACGATCACCGGCATGGCTTCATCGATCAGCGCGATCGGGCCATGCTTGAGCTCGCCCGCCGCATAGCCCTCGGCGTGGATGTAGGAGATTTCCTTGAGCTTGAGCGCGCCTTCGAGCGCGATCGGAAAGCTGGTGCCGCGGCCGAGATAGAGCACGTCGCGGCATTTGGCGAGGTCGCGGGCGAGGTGCTCGATCTGCGGCTCGAGCGCGAGCGCCGCGGCGAGGTGGCGCGGCACCTCGATGAGCGCGTGCACCAGTTTCTTCTCGTCGCTCTCGCTGAGCACGCCGCGGGCGCGGCCGGCGGCTATCGCCAGCGTGGCGAGCGCCGCGAGCTGGCAGGTGAACGCCTTGGTCGAGGCGACGCCGATCTCCGGCCCGGCGAGCGTCGGCATCACGATGTCGCTGTCGCGCGCGATGGTCGAGGACGGCACGTTAACGACGGAGAGCACGTGCTGGGCGTGCTCGCGCGCATAGCGCAGCGAAGCGAGCGTGTCCGCGGTTTCGCCCGACTGCGAGACGAAGATCGCAAGGTCGCCCTTGGCGAGCGGCGCGGCGCGGTAGCGGAACTCGGACGCGATATCGACCGCGACCGGCACATTGGCAAACCGCTCGAACCAGTATTTGGCGACCATGCCGGCGTAATAGGCGGTGCCGCAGGCGGCGATCGAAATGCGGCTCAGCTTGCGGAAATCGAACGGCAGCGCCATCGGCAGCGCCACGCGCTCGGCCGCCATGTCGATATAGTTCGCGAGCGTATGGCCGACGACTTCGGGCTGCTCGTGGATCTCCTTGGCCATGAAGTGGCGGTGGTTGCCCTTGTCGATATGCATCAGCGAGGCCTGCGACTTGAGCACGTCGCGCTGCACGACGTCGCCGGCGGCGTTGCGGATTTCGGCGCCGGTGCGGGTGACGATCACCCAGTCGCCGTCGTCGAGATAGCTCACCGTGTCGGTGAACGGCGCGAGCGCGATCGCATCGGAGCCGACGAACATCGCGCCGTCGCCGAAGCCGACGGCGAGCGGCGAGCCCTTGCGCGCGCCGATCAGCAGATTGTCGTTGCCGGCGAACAGGAAGGCGAGCGCGAACGCGCCGCGCAGCCGCGGCAACGCCGCCTTGACCGCATCGACCGGCGAGGCGCCGCGCCTGATCTGCTCGCTGACCAGATGGGCGACCACCTCTGTGTCGGTCTCGGTGAGGAACTTAGTGCCGCGGCCTTCGAGTTCGCGCCGCAATTCGCCGAAATTCTCGATGATGCCGTTGTGCACGACGGCAAGGGATTCGGTGGCGTGCGGGTGGGCGTTGTTCTCGGTCGGCCGGCCGTGCGTGGCCCAGCGGGTGTGGCCGATGCCGATCGTTCCGGCGAGCGGCTCGCGCGCCAGGCGCGATTCCAGGTTCTTGAGCTTGCCCTCGGCGCGGCGCCGCGTCAGCACGCCGGCTTCGAGCGTCGCGACGCCGGCGGAGTCGTAGCCGCGGTATTCGAGGCGCCGGAGCGCATCGATGAGCTGCGGTGCGGCCGGCTCGCCGCCGATGACTCCAATGATGCCGCACATCCGTGTCGCCGCTCTCCCTGCCCGCCAACGCCGCGCCGCCCGGACCGTTAACCGTCAAAGCGCAGACATTATGGCGGTAGAAATCAAATAACGTGTCGTTTCATGACACATGCGCGGCCGCAATGCCCGCAGGCAATCGCGCGCGCACGCACGAAGGCACTTTACTTTCTGCCGAGCGATTTGAGCGCGCGCAAGCGCGACGCCCAACCTTCCTTAACAACTTGCCGGCTGCGCCCGAGCGCCAGCGCGTCGGGGGGCACCTCGTCCGTGATCACCGATCCCGAACCCACATAGGCCCCGGCGCCGATCTTGACCGGGGCGACCAGCGCCGTGTTCGAGCCGATGAAGGCCTCCCGGCCGATCTCGGTGCGGTGCTTGGCATTGCCGTCGTAGTTGCAGGTGATGGTGCCGGCTCCGACATTGGCGCCGGCGCCGACGAAGGCGTCGCCGATGTAGCTCAGATGATTGGCCTTGGCGCCGGCTTCCATCACCGCCTCCTTGACCTCGACGAAATTGCCGATGCGCGCGCCCTCGCCGAGCTCGGTGCCCGGCCGCAGCCGGGCGAACGGGCCGACCGAGGCGCCCTTGCCGACGTGGGCGCCGGCAAGATGCGAGAACGAGCGGATCACCGCGCCGTCATCGACGCGCACCTTTTCGCCGAACACGACGTAAGGTTCGACCACGACGTCCTTGCCGAACTCGGTATCGGCGCAAAGAAACACCGTCTCGGGCGCAATCAGCGCGACGCCGGCTTCGAGCGCGGCCTGGCGCAGGCGCTGCTGCGCCACGGCTTCCGCTTCGGCGAGCTGGCCCTTGGTATTGATGCCGCGCACCTCATCCTCCTCCACTTCGACCGCCACGGCACGAAGCTTCATGCCGTGCGCGATCTCGACCGCGTCGGTGAGATAGTATTCGCGTTTGCGATTGTGGTCGCCGATCCGTTCCAGGATGGCAAGGGCGCTGCCGCCGGCGAGCGCCATGATGCCGCCGTTGCAGAGCGTGATCGCCCGCTCGCTCGCGCTCGCGTCAGCCTCTTCACGGATGGCGACGAGCTCGCCGCCCGCCATGATCAGGCGGCCGTAACCGGCCGGATCGGCCGGCCGAAATCCCACGACCGCCACAGCCGCGCCGCCGGCGAGCGCCGCGCGCAGCCGTTGCAGCGTCGCCGGCCGAAGCAGCGGCGTGTCGCCGAACACGACGAGAATATCGTCGGGGCGACGTGTCTCGATCGCGGATTTTGCCGCCAGCACCGCATGCGCGGTGCCGCGCCGCTCCTGCTGCACGAAGTGCGCGATACCGGGCATCACCCGTTCCGCCTCCTCGGTGACGCCGTCCTGGCCGGGGCCGACCACCACGGCGGTCGCCTCGACGCCGGCCGCGGCAACCGCGCTAAGCACATGGGCGAGGAGCGAACGCCCGCCGAGCGCATGCAGGACCTTGGGCCGCGGCGAACGCATGCGGGTGCCTTCACCGGCAGCAAGCACGACCGCAAGGCAGGTCCGGGCCTCCATCGCAACCTCCGCGGCGCTCTCATAGCCGAGCCGGCCGGTCATCGAAAGTCGCAGCTTGCGCGCATGGCAAACGGTGGATCAGGGGGGTGAGCCATGCAAGTCGTTCCCAAGGGTCAGAATCTGCTAGATTTTTACCATTGATTCGCCCAGGGAAATGCTGGGAGCAGTAAATAACGTGGCGCAGACGCAAGCAGTAAGGCCCGCACCCAGGAAAGTCGCGGCGACCAAGACCTTCACCATGCGCGGCCTGTGGCGGCTCACGGCGTGGGCGGCCGCGGCCGCGGGCGCGCTCCTCATCGCCGTACTCGCGACCCGCAGCGAAGTCGGCTCGCCGCGCGCCGCGGTCATGCTGTCGTCCTGGAGCGGGGACGCCGCGTCGTCCCGCGGCGGCCGGTTGGCCGCACCTGCGTCCGATCCGGCCGAAACGCGCCGGCTTTCCGAGGAGGTGCGCAGCCTTGTCGTGGATCGCGACAAGGTCGAGGCGCGGCTCGCCGCCGTCGAGCATTCGATGGACGACGTCACCGGCTCGATCGCCAAGCGCAACAAGGCGGACGCGGCCGCGCCGGGGCTCTGGCCGGGTCCCGAAACCGCTCTGCCGCAGACCGCAGCGCTCACCGGCGCCGCGTCCGGCGCGGCGCGGCCAGCCGACGCGCCCTCCCCGGATGGCGAGGAGGCTCCGAGCCAGCCGGCCGTGGGCGCCACCTCACAGCCCGAGCAGGGCGTCGACATCGGCAACGCGCTCTCCATGCAGGGGCTGCGCGCGCGTTGGGCGGCGGTGCGGTCCATTCACCCACGGCTGTTCGACGGCTTGCGGCCGGTCGTGACGCTGCGACGGGTGCCGCGATCCAATCGGTCCGAGCTGCACCTCGTGGTCGGGCCGCTCGCCGACGCGGAAGCGGCGGCGCGCCTGTGCGCGGCACTCGCCGCCTATCGGGTGCCTTGCCGGCCGGCCATTTTCGACGGCCAGCACGTGGCGCTGCAGTAATTGGCGCTGCAGTAAACTGGCGCTGCAGTAAAAAGGCGCCGCGGCAGGAGCGACCGATGCACCGTCCACTGTTTCGGCCGACCGCGCGGCAGGCCAATTGGCTCCTGGCCGTCGCCGTCCTCGCTACGGGCGAAGCGCTCTACCTGCGCTACGTGACGATGGAGAACGCCAACGTGGCGCTCGCCTGCCAGGCCGGAGCCAAGACCTGGCTGTGCGGCACCGATCGGCTCTCGATCGTTCTTTTCAATCACCAGGTGTTCGGCGCGGCGGCGCTCGTCGTTGCGCTCCTCAACCTGTTGCGGCCCTCGGTGGTGCTGGTCGCGGCCGCGCTCGCCGCGGTGGGCTTTGGCCTGGTTCTGCACAATGTCGACCTAGCGGGGCTCGCCGCCGGCGTGCTGATCCTCAGCCTGGCGCGTCCCGCGCCCGCGCCAGAATAAAGGCAAGGCCGAGCAGTCCGGCGCAGAACGCGACCGCCTGCCAGTTGGCGAAGCTCTCGTTGAGCGCGATGTAGCCGGCGCAGGCGACGAGCGCCGCGGCCGCAATCATCTCGGCGGCGGCGCGCGGCCCCGGCGGCCCAAGCGGCCGCGGCGTCGAGAATTTGAACACCAGGAACGCCGTCACGGCGGCGCCGAGCGGGGCAAACGGGATATCGCGGTAGCGCGGATCGAACACCAGACCGAGCGCCTCCTGCAGCGAGAGGAGAAGGAGCGCGGCAAAGACCGCGCCGAGCGCGAAGCGCAGCGCGTCGCGGCGCTCGCCGCCGCGGTTGAGCAGCGCGGCAAAGCTCGGCAGCGCGCGGTTCGCCGCGCAGGCCGCCGCGCACATAATGGGCGCCGCCGCCGCGGTCGCGACCCAAGCGAGCGAACGCAGCCAGCCGCCGGCGCTGAAACTCACGACTGGGACCGTCTCGATCGTCCAGCCGAACAGGACGGCAGGGAGAAACGCCAGCGCCGCCACCTTGGGCCACAGCCGCGGCGCCAAAGGTTTTCCGCGGGCGCCGGTCCACGCCGCGGCATAAATGAGCGCCGCGAAGAGGACGCCGGCGAGCGCCAGCGCGCGCCAATGCCGATGATCGGACACCGCGCCGCCGAAGCTGAACTTCGGCGCGCCGCTCGCGCGGTCGAAAATGCCCCAATGTCCACCGACCGCGCCTTCGAGCCAGCGCTTCCAGGGCTGGTCGAACGCCTCGATGACGTTGACCCGGAAATTTTCGCGCTGGCCGAGCGTCAGCGTCTCCTCGATGACGCGGGCTTGGTTCGACGGCGAGGGCCGCGCGCCCTCGCGCATGCGGCCGGCGCTCGGCCAGCCGATCTCGCCGATGACGATCTCCTTGTCCGGGATGGCGGTGGCGACGCGCTTGCGGATGGCGTCGACGTGGGCGGCGGCGCGCGATGCCGGCAGCGGAACATCCTCCCAATAGGGCAGGATGTGGATGGTGACGAAATCGACCGCGCTCTGCACGTCGCGATAGCGCAGCCAGTATTCCCAGACGTCCGCGTAGCTGACCGGCTCGGCGATCTGCGCCTTGACCTCGCGGATCATGGCCATCAGGTCGATGGCGGACATTTCGCCGCGCAGCAGCACCTCGTTGCCGACGATGACCGCGCGGACGACATCGGGAAACTTCTTGGCAAGCTCGATCCCGGTGGCGATCTGCTGGCGGTTGCGCTCGGCGTTGCTGGACAGCCATAGCCCGAGCAGGACCTTCAGGCCGTGCCGCTGCGCGATCTCGGGAACCTTGTCGAGGCCGTTGTCGGTCGCATAGGTGCGCACGCAGTCGGTGTATTTCGCCAGCAAAGCGAGATCTTCCTCAATCTGCCAGGGCGCGACCATGGTGCCCGGCACCAGCGGATCCTGCGCATCGCGGAATGGCGCATAGGACACGCAATAGAACTTCGCGCCGGTCGCGAGCGCGGACGGCGGCAGCGTCACCGGCGCGCCGAGCCACCACCAGGCGGCGCCAATGGCGACCGCGGTGAACGCGAATGCGGCAAGCGCCGGGCGGATTGTCGCGCGTTGCTGTGGCGGCTGAGACACGGTCTGGCATTAGCCTCGACCGCATGGCGTGCCAAGTCCGCTCAGCGGGCCGATGCCGATAACCCAATGCCAAGATTGGCCGTGCTGCGCTCCGATGCGCGCTGGACAAACGGCCGGACTTGGGCTGTTCTCAGGCGGCCTGCGCTCCGGGTCGACGCCGCAGCGCGGCCCGCTCCGTGGGGCTGGAAACGTCCTGTTTATCGGCTCGCAAGAGCCCAACACCTCTAGGGAATCATGCCCAACCGTGTGTCGAGCGTTGTCGGCGGAGTGTGCGCCGCGGTCTGGCTCCTCGCGACCCCCCTCGCCCCATTTGTTCCCCCGGCTTTGGCCCAGGACTTGGCCCAGAACAACGATGCCAAGCCGGCCGAAAAAGCCCCGCCTGCCGCCCAGGACACGGCCAAGGAACCGCAGAAGGTTGACGAGTTCGCCGAAGCCCAGCACGCGATCACCGGGCCGGCCGGCAATCCCGAGTGCGTCTGGCTCGGCCGTCGGGTGGTCAGCCTGCTCTGGCGCGACGATCTCGATACTGCGTTCCGCCATCTCGACCTGTACGATCGGTTCGGCTGTCCGAGCGCCCATATCCAGGCGAGCTTCCGGTGCCTGCTTCTGCACGCCGGCAGCATCGATCCGAAGGCGGCCGACAGCTTGAACGGCCGGGTGCAGTCGTGCTGGCTCAACCCGGCGTTGGCGCCCGCCCCGGCTCCCGCGGCGTCAGCGCCCAGCCCCACCACTAGCCGCTGACGCTTGAGCCCGCCGACCTCGCGGCGGCGCGAGCCGAACCGTCGCGGCGCTAACGTGCTGTCTTGAATTTGCCACTCACGCACGCTACTTGTTTGTTTGCCGCTCGCAAGGTAACCTCACCTTCCTTACGACCATCGTCGAACCTTGGGGTCGGGTTCGGGCCAGTGTCTTCTCGCCCCGCGTGGTTGAAAGTCGATGCGCACCGTCGCTGCCGTGCTCGCGCTCGTAGCGTGCGTGCATGCAGGCCTGTGGGCTCTCCTGAGAACCGAGGCAACGGCTCCTGAATTCACCGGGCAGCTCGCAAGCATCTCCTACGCGCCGTTCGCAAGCTCGCAGCATCCCGACTCCGGCGTGCGGCCGACCGCCGAGCAGATCCGCGCCGATCTCAAGGCCATCGCGCCCTACACCCGCGCCATCCGCACCTATTCGTCGACCGGCGGCACCGAGCTGATCCCGCCGATCGCCGCCGAGTTCGGCCTCAAGGTCACGGTCGGCGCCTGGATCGACAGGAACAAGGAGCGCAACGACCGCGAGATCCGCTCGGCGCTCGATCTCGCGCGCCGCTACAGCAACGTCAACGCCATCGTGGTCGGCAACGAGACGGTCTACCGCGGCGAGCTCACCGTCGATGACTTGATCACGCTGGTTCGGCAGGTGAAGCGGCAAAGCCCGGTGCCGGTCACGACCGGCGAAATCTGGTCGGTCTGGGTCGAGCATCCCGAGCTCGCCTCGTCGGTCGATTTCATCGCCGCGCACATCCTGCCGTATTGGGAAGGCGTTGACGCATCGAGCGCGGTCGATCGCACCATCGAGTTTTACGACAAGCTGCGCCAGGTCCATCCCGGCAAGCGGATCGTGATCGCCGAATTCGGCTGGCCGAGCGCAGGCTACAATTTCCACCAAGCCAATCCCGGCCGGGTCGAGCAGGCGACGGTGCTGCGCGATTTCGTCTCGCGTGCCGAGGCCTACGGCATCGACTACAACGTCGTCGAGGCAATCGACCAGCCGTGGAAGACGTTCGAGGGCGGCGTCGGTCCCTATTGGGGCGTGTTCGACGCCTCGCGCCAGGCGAAATTCTCCTGGACCGGGGCCATCACCGATCCCGATTACATCAAGCGCGCCGGCCTCGCCGTGCTGCTCGGCCTGTTGCTGTCGCTGCCGATCCTGGCCATGAGCGGGGCGACCGCGACGCAGGCGCTGCTCCTTGCCGCCTCCGCCAACCTGGTCGGCGCCTGGTTCGCCGCCGTCGTCGCTTTCTGGAAGGGACACTACTTCGTGCCGGGCGCGGCCTTCGCCTTCGGGCTCGGGATCGTCCTGCTGGTGCCGCTGGTTGCCATCGCGCTCGCCCGCATGGACGAGATCGCCGCCATCGCGCTCGGCCGTCCGCCGCGCCGCCTCGCCGGCGCGCTACCGCTGGTGCCGCAGTCCTTTGCGCCGAAGGTGTCGCTCCATATTCCGGCCTGTTGCGAGCAGCCCGACATGCTCATGGCAACGCTCGATGCCGTGGCGCGGCTCGACTATGCCGACCTTGAATGCGTGGTGGTCATCAACAACACGCCCGATCCCGCGTTGTGGCGGCCGGTCGAAGTGCATTGTCAGACGCTCGGCGAGCGCTTCAAGTTCATCCGCGTCGACAACCTCGTCGGCTACAAGGCCGGCGCCTTGCGCGTGGCGCTCGCCAACACCGCGCCGCAGGCCGACATCATCGGCGTCATCGATGCCGATTACGCGGTGCATGCCGACTGGCTCAAGGATCTGGTGCCGCTGTTCGCCGATCCGCGCGTCGGTCTGGTGCAATCGCCGCAGGACCACCGCGACGGCGACCGCTCGCCGATGCACCGCGCCATGAATGCCGAATATGCCGGCTTCTTCGATATCGGCATGGTCCAGCGCAACGAATTCAACGCCATCATCGTGCACGGCACGATGTGCCTGATCCGCCGCGCGGCGATCGAGTCGGCCGGCGGCTGGTCGAGCGACACCATCGTCGAGGACAGCGATCTCGGCCTCACGCTGCTCGAGCGCGGCTGGATCGCGCACTACACCAGCCGGCGCTACGGCTACGGGCTCCTGCCCGACACGTTCGAGGCCTACAAGCGGCAACGCCACCGCTGGGCTTTTGGCGGCTTCCAGATTCTGCGCAAGCACTGGGGACAGCTGTTGCCGTGGGCGGACGGCCTCTCGCGCGAGCAGAAGCGCGAATACGGCATCGGCTGGCTCAACTGGCTCGGCGCCGAAAGCATCGGTGTCGCCGTCGCGCTCCTCAACATCGTCTGGGTGCCGGTGGTCGCGTTCGCCAATATCGCCGTGCCCGATAGCATCCTGACGCTTCCCATCCTCGCCGCCTTCCTGGTTTCGTTCGCCCATTTCGCAACGCTGTACCGCCTGCGGGTGCATGCGTCGGCCGGACAGATGCTGGGCGCGGTCTGCGCAGCCATGTCGGTGCAGTGGACGGTGGCGCGAGCCGTCGGCGTCGGACTGGTCAAGGACCGCCTGCCGTTCCAGCGCACGTCGAAGGGCGGCGCCAGCCGCAAGGGTCCGGATTTCTCGGCATTCTGGGAGGCGGTGATCGCCGCGCTTCTTCTCATCGGCGCGGTCACCCTCGTCGTCACCAATTACAAGCAGGTGCGCGAGATCGACATCTTCGCATTTGTCCTGGTGGTGCAGAGCCTGCCGTTCCTGTCGGCCGTCGTCATCGCCGCGGTCGAGGGCACCCGGTTCAACTCATTCGCCTATTGGCGCGGCATCGAGGCCAAGGCGGCCGATCTGCTGCCGCAGCCGCAGGCCGCGGCCGAGCCGCCAAAGCTGCCGGCCGACAATCGCATCGAAGCCGCACAGTAATATCGGCGTCTTTGGCGCCGCCGCGTGATGGCCGCGCTCGCAGCGCAAGGCTGCGAAGATGCCGCATGAACGCGCCGCCCAGTGCCTGCGACCAATACATGGCGCAGCGCGTCTGACAGAAAGCGATGGAGGGCAAAATGGAAGTGTTCGGCTGGACCCTATTTGCGATTTTGGCCTTCATCCTCCTCATCGCCGTTCTGGGGAGCTTTTTCACCGTGCGCACCGCCGAAGCCGCGGTGATCACCAGGTTCGGCAAGTTCCTTCGCGTTGCCGATCCGGGGCTCAACTGGAAGCGGCCGTTTTTCGACACCATCGCCGGCCGCGTCAGCCTGCGCGTCAACCAGATCACGTTGACGATGGAGACCAAGACCAAGGACAACGTTTTCGTCACCATCCCGATCTCGGTGCAGAACCGGGTGCGGCCGGAAAAGGTCTTTGACGCCTTCTACAAGCTCTCCAACCCGATGCAGCAGATCCAAGCTTATGTCGAACAGGTCATTCTCGGCCATGTCCCCGGCATGACGCTCGACGAGGTGTTTGCCAGCCAATCCGGCATCGCTGCCGCCGTGAAGCTGGAGCTCGACGCCGACATGGCCGGGTTCGGCTATGAGATCGTCAATGTGCTGGTCACCGACATCGTTCCGGATGCCAAGGTGAAATCGGCCATGAACGACATCAATGCGGCGCAGCGCGAACAGGTCGCCGCCAACGCCCGCGGCGAGGCCGAGAAGATCTTGGTCGTGAAGAAGGCCGAAGCCGAAGCGCAGAGCAAGGCGCTGCAGGGCCAGGGCATCGCCAATCAGAGGAAGGCCATCATCGAGGGCCTGCAGGGCTCGATCGAGCAGTTCCAGCGCGTGGTCGGCGGCGCCTCGACCTCGGAGGTCATGCAGCTCGTCATGGTCACGCAATATTTCGATACGATCAAATCGATCGGCGAGCTGGACAAGACCAATACGCTGTTCCTGTCGCACTCGCCGGGCGCGGTGCGGGATATTTCCGACCAGCTCATGCAGTCCATGCTGGTCGCGGACAGCGCGAAGCGCTAGAGCGGAATCTTCCGCCCCCGGTCCGCGTCAGGCGCCGAGCGCGGTCTCGGCGAGCCGCACCCAGTACGACGTGCCGACCGGGATCGCCTCGTCGTTGAAATCGTAGGCGGGATGATGCAGCCCGGCGCTGTCGCCGTTGCCGAGGAAGATGAAGGCGCCCGGCCGCTCCTCCAGCATGAAGGAAAAATCCTCGGCGCCCATCACCGGCGCGACGTCGGTGTCGACCTTGTCGGCGCCCGCGATCCCGCGCGCGATCGAGGCGGCAAATGCCGTCTGCGCCTCGTGGTTCACCACCACCGGATAGCCGGCGCCGTAGGCGATCTTGGCCGTGGCTCCATAAAGCTTCGCGGTGCCTTCGACCACCTCGGCGATGCGCTGGCGCAGGACGTCGCGCACCTCGCGGCGCAAGCTGCGCGCTGTGCCGCGCAGCTTCGCATGCTGCGGAATGACGTTGTCGGTATGGCCGGCCTGGAACATGCAGATCGACACCACGGCGGCGTCGAGCGGATCGATGTTGCGGGCGACGATCGTTTGCAGCTGGGTGACGATCTGGGCGCCGACCAGGAGCGTGTCGATGGCGATATGCGGGCGCGCCGCATGGCCGCCCTTGCCTTCGAGCTCGATCATGACGTGGTCGGCGGCCGCCATCATGGCGCCGGGCCGGATGGCGAACTGGCCGACCGGCAGGCCGGGGTAATTGTGCATGCCGTAGACTTCGTCGATGCCGAAGCGGGTGATGAGGCCGTCCTGCACCATGGCGCGGGCGCCGGCGCCGCCCTCCTCCGCCGGCTGGAAGATCACCACGGCGGTACCGGCAAAATTGCGCGTCTCGGCCAGATATTTGGCGGCGCCGAGCAGCATTGCGGTATGACCGTCGTGGCCGCAGGCGTGCATCTTGCCCGGCTGGGTCGACTTGTAAGGCAGGCCGGTTTCTTCCTCGATCGGCAGCGCATCCATGTCGGCGCGCATGCCGACCACCTTGGGGCCAGACCTGTTGCCGCGGATGACGCCGACCACGCCGGTGCGGCCGATCCCGGAAACGACCTCGTCGCAGCCGAAGCTCTTGAGCTTCTCGGCGACGCTGGCCGCGGTACGATGCACGTCGTATTGCAGTTCCGGAAAGGTGTGCAGGTCCCGCCGCCAGGCGGTGATCTCGCCGTGCATATCGGCGACGCGATTGACGATCGGCATCGGATGGTTCCTCGCTGGGCGGCCTGGGCCGCGGACGCATCATAGCAAATCGCAATCGCGCTGCGTACTTGCTAGGATCGAGCCCCGGGGCCGCGCAGAGCGTCGCTGGTAAAGAGGGTGAGGCAACGATGAAGAGGCTCCTCTCGGCGATCATCGTCGCAATCGTCATGACGGGTGGCCAAATGACGGGCCTCATGGGGTCCGCTGTGGCGCAGGACCGCGTCGCGCTCGTGGTCGGCATCGACAATTACGCCAAGCTCAATCACCTGCAAAAGGCGACCAACGACGCGCGCGCCGTCGCCGACAGCCTGCGGCGCCTCGGCTTCCGCGTCGAGCTTGCGCTCGACGTCGACCGCCGCGGCTTCGACCGGGCCATCTCCAACTTCATCAACACGATCACGCCGGGCGCGATCGCGTATTTCCACTATTCGGGACACGGCGTGTCAATCGACAACGACACCTTCCTCATTCCCACCGACATGGAGCTACCGCGCTCCGAGGACCGCGAATTCGTCAAGCGCGAAGCGATCCGGCTGTCCGAGCTGATCGAAAGCCTCAAGAACGCCAAGGCGCGCTCCCGCGTACTGGTGATCGATGCCTGCCGGGAAAACCCGTTCGCGGCGCGCGGCGTGCGCAGCATCGGCGCCAGCGGTGGGATCGCGCTGCTGCCGGCGCCCGAAGGCACGCTGATCATGTATTCGGCCGCCGAGGGCCAGACCGCGCTCGATGGCCTCGGCACCAGCGACCGCGAGCCGACGTCGGTCTATACGCGCACGCTGCTCAAGCACCTGGCGGGGCCCGGCGAGACCATGGTCGAGATGGCGCGCGAGGTCCGCCGCGAGGTCGAGGCGCTCGCCAAGACGGTCGGCCACGATCAGCGGCCGTCCTACTATGACGAGCTCAGCGACGACCTGCGGCTCGTGCCCGGCGGAGCCGCGGCGGTCGCCAATGCGGCGCCGACCCCGCCGATCCCGCCTGCCCCACCTAGTCCCCCTGGCCCCGCTAACCAGCGGCGACCGCCGTTGCCTGCCCCGGTCGCGCCTCAAGGCGCCGGCAATGGCGAACGGGTTGCGGACCTGCCGCTGCCGGTACGACCGCCGGCGCCGGCGAATGCCGCGTTGCCGGACGCGCTGCCGCCGGGCGTGACTTTCGGCGAATTGCTGCACGGCACGAACCTGCCCGGGTCCAACTATCAGGTCTTGGATCTGCCGCAGGCCGATCCGAGCGCCTGCCAGGCCGCGTGCCGGGCGGACAACCGCTGCGCGGCGTGGAGCTACGTCAAGCCAAGCACCGCGGGCCAGAGCGCGCGCTGCGGGCTCAAGCCGGTGATCCCGTCACGGCTCGCGAGCAACTGCTGCCTGTCGGCGATCGAGCGGGCGCCCGAGGGGCCGATGCGCGAGGCGCCCCCGGTACCGCCGGCGCTTGTCGGCGCGCTGCGCGGCATCGTCTTTGCCGGCGGCAATTTCCGCACATTCGGCAACGGTGACGTCGATCCGCAGCAATGCCAGGCGGCCTGCCGGGCCGAGACCCGTTGCCTGGTCTGGACCTACGTGCGGCCGGGCATCGGCTCGCAGGGCGCAGCCTGCTATCTGAAGAAAGAAATACCGCCCCAGGTGGGGAGCGCCTGTTGCATTTCGGGCGTCGAGCGCGAGGCGGCCGCGGACCCAGGCAGTGCTGGAGCAGCGGCGGCGGTAGTGCCGCCGCCGCCGGTTGCCGAGGCGCGTATTCCCTCGGGCCCGCTCCTTGGCATCAACCTGCAGGGTTCGAGCTATCGCAGTTTCCCGCTCGCCGCCGCCAACCCGATGCTCTGCGCCGGCGCCTGCAAGGCGGAGGGACACGGCCTCGCCTGGACCTATGTGCGCCCCGGCGAGCAAGGGCCAAAGCCAGCGCTGCTGGCTCAAGGACAAGATCCCCCCGCGCTCGGCCAATTCCTGCTGCACCTCCGGCATCGAACGGGCCGCGGCGCGATAAAGGGGCGGCCCTTGGCATGGCGCGTTTGCGTCGCGGTGGCTTGATCTGTTACCAGATGCCCGCGCCACCGCCTTGCGGCGCCTCTCCTGCCCGGCCGGACGCAAAGCCCCGGCGGCGAGAGAGGACCTCGAGTCTTGGCGAGCCCGTAGCTCAGTCGGTAGAGCACGTGACTTTTAATCATGGGGTCGCGGGTTCGAATCCCGCCGGGCTCACCAGCAAAATCAGGCACTTATATCAAAAACCCCTTCTCACGTTTGATGCGTCGTGTCTGCAATATGTCTGCAACGCAACTGCCGCGACGTGCGTTGCGCGCCAGCAGCGGCTTCTGGCCCAATGCGATCGTCTCAACAAAGGAGTTTCGAGATGATCAATCCAGACCGCGTCAGAAAAGCTTTGGAAGCCGTGCGGATCGCGCAGCAGGGCTTGCGCATCGCGCAGGAGGAATTGGAGGCTGCACTTGCTGAAGATGAAACACCGCGTCCTGACCCGCCGCCAGAGCCGGCGCGCGTCAGGCACCCTCGTTCATTGCGGCGAGGATTAGGCTCACTTTGACTGCTCGCCCTTCCAAAATCTGGACAAATCGATCTCCCCGTGGTCGCGCGCCCTAATTTCCCAAGCGGGCCATCCTCGTTTCGTCCACGCCGACGATTTTAGCAGGAGCAAATCGCATGTGTCTTGATCGGTCCAATCGGCGGGAAGCCCGACAATAAAATGCTTCCGGTCTTCATGGCCGCCCCTTTCATATTCGGCAACAAGTTGGGGGCGTCCCGATTCGCTCTCGTCGATGCGGATTGTGCAGTCGGTCTTGTATTCCTGGCAGAAAAAATCAATGCGTTTCAGGTCGCGAGCCATGACCATATTACCCTCCGGTGAACACATCGAAATCTATACCGCGGGCCATCTGCTGTCCCGGCCGGCGCTGCTGCGGTCGCGGATCGTATTGCGTCCGCATGTCGAGGCCTGGCGCAACGCCGTAGCTCTCGCACTCGGTCGATAGCCGGCCGCTCCGTCGCATCATGAAGGCGTAGCGCACTGCGGAGATCAGGTCGTCGCGGAGCCGCACGATCTTATAATCCTCATCGCGGTGGTAGCTCAGAATCTCCTCAGCAAGCTCGCTCATGTGGGAGGCGATCGCAAACGTGTTGCGCTTCATGTAGCTGCACAGCTCCTCGACGGCCGGCTCGACGTGGTAGCCGCCGCCCCTATTCTCAGCGTGCCCGCCGAGCATCGGCGCACCAAGTCGGCGGTACACATCGGCGAGCGCAATACCGCTCGATTTTTCATGGGAATTGCCGTCGTGCGGCCAGGCAATCGGGATGCGGAGCCCGCGGCACATACCGGCTATTCTCTTGACGTGATAGAACGCTTCGCTGCGCTCCATCTTGAATCCGTCGACCACAAAAAATTCTTCGGTGTCAGGCACCCAGGCGCAAAGCGCAGCCGCAAACGGATGGCCGTAACCGAAGTCTATGCCGACCATCCAGCGCGCCCATGACCTGATGTCTGTCTCCGCATTGAAGTTGCGCAGCAGGCTTTCGATCGGGAACGGAAACACGCGGGCGATGCCGAGCTGCGGCCGGCCGTGAATGCGCGCCTCGCGCTCGTGAGGTAAATAGCTTTCCTCGAGCTGGGCGCGCCGAGCTGCGCTGATGTGCTTGGCGTCCTCGACGTCGATCCGAATGTCGATACGATCGGGGTGATACTCGTTGAGAAATCGGTAGGTGAGTTCGCCGCCGCCCTTGAGGGGCGTGTAGGAGAGAAAGACTGCGCCATCGGTCGCGGTCGTGCGGGCGATCAGTTCCGAATAAATCTCGTCGCTGCAGCGTTCATCGACCCAAATCCAATCGACCGATTCGGCCTGCATTTTCTCGCTGCCCTGCTCAAAGCTCTTGAACGTTGCCGTCGAGAGGCCGTCGCGCACTCCGTCAGTCTCGTGCGCCACGCTCATGGTGTCGATCGAGCCGGTGCCGCCTGGCACCATGATCGGCCGGCCGGTGAACGTCGCGAGCGGGATCGTGCCTGTACCAAACTCGCCCTGCATCGCCGTCAATTTCTTCTGCGGGCCGTCGCGAACAAGGGTGCGCTCCGGGCCGATGACCCAACCGCGTGTTGGCTTTGTGAAGCGCCGGCCGGGCCACCATTTCGGATACTGGCCGGTCATGTGAAGCCCGGCCTCGAATGCGCAGCAAAAGGATTTGCCGGTCTGGTTGCCGCCACGGATCAGGCGTTGATGGTGCTTGGTGCCGGCCGCGAAAAACCGCATTTGCGGCTCGTACCATTCAGCCACGCCCCAAAAGTCGGCGACGTGAAATTTGCGCCGATACTCTGCCGAGCTCAGCGCCTGGCGCGCAATCTTCATCAGCCGTGCGGGATCGGGGGCTTCATCAGTGGTCGGCATCGGTCGCCTCGCTTTCCATCGCCCTGCCCTCAATGGTCTTTGCCGCCGCTGCGCGGTGGGCATCCTCGACCGCCTCAAGAGCCTCCAAGCGGTCGAGCCCGTTCGGGCCGTACAGTTCCAGCAGCTTTTCGCGCTGGGTGCCGAGCTGCTTGAGCGCCTTCAATTCCTCAAGCGCCGCGCGGTCGGGATCCTCGTGGCGATGCGTCACGTCCACCGAATGCTTGGTCACAACGGGGTCGCAGCGATCGAGCACGGCCGCCACGGCTCGCATATGATCGCGGTGCTCCGGATTGCGAACAACGCTCAACAATGCCGCAGCGGCCTCGGGATGACCAACGCGGATCACCTTCTTGGCCTCCTCCGAAATCGCGGCGATGACCTTCTGATCGCGGCTCAGATAGTGAGCGTGCTTGGATAGCGTCGCCGCCTTGCTGTTCCTGCCGTAGCCCGCCTTGCGCGCGGCCCGCGTGATGGCGCCGTGGCCCGTCTCGGTGAGCAGCGCCCGCACGAAATTCCGCTGCAGCTCGGTCAGTTCGCGCATGGCCGGGCCGAGCTCGCCCCAAGCCTCCGGCTCCCCCTCGTCCGGCTCCTCCGGCTTGACCAGCTTGGCGTGCTTGGTCATGGCCTGGCGCTTCCGACCTGCTCGCGCGCGGCGGCATCGGCGAGCACCTTGCGCACAAAGCTCGACAGCGGCCGGCCGTCACGCTCGGCGCACGTCTTGAGCTGGTTCAGGGCCGGCGCCGCAATGCGGATAACCAGCCGCTTTTTGAGCTTGGGTTTTGCCATGGCGCCAATGTGGCAACATTGGCTACCGCCGCAACGCACCGCCCGGGCGCCCGCTTGGCATGGCAGCGCCCGAGCGGGCCATGTGCTACCGTCGCCGCAGCCCGAACCAATCCTGGGTTTCCTCCTGGATTCGGGCTAGGGCCGGTGCGGAAGGTCGGCAACTTTCCCCCGGCTCGCTTCCGGCAAATGGTTGCGTCCCGCGTGAGAGGCCCTGATCCCCGTGCCCCGCCCCGATTGGTCGCGCCCGCTGCCGCAGTCACTCCTCATTCCCGACGTGATGACACTCGCGACGCTTGCCGATGTGCGCGAGCTGCTACGCCACGTCCCCAAGCAGCGCCGCGAACTCGACACCTGGCGCCACGTTGCGGACGAGCTTGAGGCCGCGGCGCGGAGTGACAGCGATCCGGTGCAGCTTTCGGTCGCGCTGCGCCTGGTGCTCAGTCTGGAACGCGTGCCGTGGCGGCCAGCGTGACGCCGCGCCGATTCCGGCCGCCATGGACGGTCGAGGAGGATGCCGTCTGCTTTATCGTCCGCGACGCGGAAGGGCAGCAGCTTGCCTATGTCTAGGCAATTTAGGAGATTGCGCAATGCAGCCTGTGCTTCCGTCAAGGATTGCTAATGCCCAACTGGCCGAAAAGGATGCCTGGAAACGTTATGCTGCGGCAAAAGGCGACAATTGGCGTGCAGCGTTCGCCGAATGGGCGGAAGCACGCGAGGCAACGTTGACGGCATATCTCGATGAGGCCGCCCGCTGGCCTAGGTAATCGGTGGCTGAAAAACTCAGCGACAGTGAAGCGCGGGGCAGCGCCGGCCGCCCCGCGCAGCTCAGCCTTTATCGGCTCCCGCACATCGCGCGAGCGAGTGTGTGCACGCCATCCAGGCCGCGTCTTAGCGCCTCGATCTGTACGCCAAATACGGTCCGCAGTTGGTGCTCGATGTGGGTGTGCTCGCCGTTCGGGATATTCACCGCGGCGATCGCGTTGGCGAGTCGAAGTTGAGACTGAAGGCGCTCGGTCAAGTTGACTAGCTCTTGGTCAAGTGCACGCCGAGGCAGCCCGCGCCGCTGGGGTTTTTTTTGAGATGCTTTGGTCATGACTGCACCTCGCGAAATTCGAGACCGACCAGGCGATACACCACACGCAATTGTTCATTCGTGAGGAATATGCCAAATGCACTTAGCTCCGCTAATGGTACTGTCCGAGCGAGCGTTGCCAGCGCATTCCGATAATCGTCTGCAGCAGCCCCGGCCGCCCATTGGGGCGTTGTGCCTTTCACCTCCGTTTTCTCAATTGCCGCGGCGGAAATATCGCGGCGGGGCATTTTGATGATCTGTGCGGTCATGACTGCACCGCCTCATCACTGTCAGGCCGTTCGGTTACGTCGGCCTTGAGCCGATCGCAGTAGTCTTTCACCATTGGAGCGAGCCCGGTCATCGCCGCTACGGCATGGAACAGCGACGCTGTTGCTCCACCGTCATCGGGAAAATTCAGTTCCCCTTTGTAGGCAAAGCCCGGCCTTACCTCCCACAACACCACGAGGGCCTTGGCGCGAAGGCCACCTAGCGTCGTCGCATCCGCTTCCATGATTGCCTCGGCGATGGGCTCAATCGCATCGCCTATGGCAGACATTCGCTCGTCGAGTTCACGGCAGCCATTGCGTTTTGCGCTTTGGCTCAGCAGTCGCCTTGATGCCTTTTTCTCTTTTTCTGAAAGCTCCCAATACGGTTTATCGCCAAACCTTTTGCGAACCTCAGCATGGGCCTCCCGCAACAGTGGCGCCCATTGGAAAGAGAGTTCGAATTTTTCGCGAACCAGCTTTTCGAGGCGAGCGCCGAGTACGACAAGCTCGGCATCTGGATCGGCGACGGGACTTGCCGCGGCCAAGGCGGGCAGGACGGCAGCGGCCGGCAGTGCGGCGGCGGCGCGCATGATCGATCGGCGGCTTAGATTTTCAGGCGACATAGCTTCATCTCCCGTGGGGTTGTGGATGGCCACAAACGCCAGGCGGGAAGCCGCGCAGACTCATGCTATTTGGGGAATCGGTCATCGTCAGTCCCGCCAATGGGCTGTCGGTGGCAAGTCCCGACGTCGTGTACCACCACGGCGTCGGGGCGCTTACCTTCGCTCAGTCGCGCGCCGGTTGCAAGGCCGCCGCATAAGCGATCGGTGGAAAGGTTGGGCTGAGAGGCTACTGGCGGCTGACTATGTGCGGCATCGTCTTCCGCCAGTGGTCTAACAGCCGCTCCCAATGCTCGGGCAAAGGACGGTCGCCAGCGCCGTTTGCGAGATTCCAGCTTTCCTTTGGAGGCCCGCGCGCGGGAAATCCGGCCCACGGCTCGCATTCGTCGAAATAGCCGCGGTCCTCACAAATCTCACGCCAGAGTTCATCGGCTGTGCATCCGCGCTTCGCGACGAGCTGCGCCAGCGTTCGGCAATGGCCCTCCCACATCAGCCGCAGCGCATTGATGCTGATCTCAAGCTGATCGTTTGGGTCGAGTTGTTCAAATGTTTTCATCGGGACCATTTCAACATACTGAGCGCAGTGACACCGCCGATGAGATTGAGCGCGGTGCCGGCGAGTGCGCCCATTTCCGCCGCCTCAGCCTGCGCAGCCGCACCAGCCGCGCTCGCCATCAGCCGGTAGCTCTCGCCCTGCTCCTCGTAGCCCGCCTCGGTGATGAGGCCTTGTTCCGATGTCACCGCCTTTGTAAGCGCGCCTTGTTGCGCGCCACTACGCAGGATATCGAGCGCCGACCCGCTTTCAGCGAAACCGGCACCAGCGACTTGCGCCTGAGTGCGACCGAGCGCTTGCGTGATCTGCCGGTTTTCCTGCGACTCCTTGATGGCGGTCGAATCCTTGGTGAACTGCTCGTTCTGGAACGCAAGGTTTCCAGCGAGCGTATATTCCTGCTGTTCGGCGAGGTCAGACCCGGCCTTCGCCTCGTCGGCGAAATAGGAAAAGATGTCGTTCGCCGCCGAACCAAAGTTGCTGATCGCAGCTTGGCTGATGCTCAGATTTGAAGGCTGATTTGCAGCCATCAGCAATTCCCCTCAAGGTCGGGACCGAGCCGGCGCAGTTGGTCGTGATAAAAGTGAGGCAGGGCGCTCGTTAGCGTCGCGCTCGCAGCGCAGCGACGGTAGTGTGCCCGCTCTGCGTCGAGTAATTCATGCCCAGCCTGAACCGCTGCGACAACCCCGCCTCCTCGCGCATCCCGGAGGATGGCATGTGCGTCCTGTCGCAGCCGGGCTTCCGACGCCTGCAGATCGCGGGCGTGTTTCAGCGCCTTGACCTCAAACATCAGCCCCGGCCTTGCGCGCCGCCGCCCGCGCCCGATCGGACGCGGACTTTCCTTCATATTTTTGGATCGCGGCGAAGTGGTTTTCGGTAAGATTGCCAGGCGAGCCAATCCCGCGCTCGATCGGCTTACCATGGCGATCGCGCTGGAAGCCGACGCCGAACGTATCTTCCTCGACCTTGCGCTTGGCTTTTTCGATCATGCGCTCCCGGACTGCCGGCGGCGCATTGACCGGGATTTTTTCGAGGTAGTATTCAAGGCACGGCATTTTTTCTGCTCCTGTTGTTAGGTGTGACGCGTGGCTGAGAACGCTTCGACTGCGCGACTATGATTCGCCAACGTTTGAAGGAGCCACGCGTCGTTCAACGCAAGGCTGTTCGCAACGCCGGCTGAAAATTTGGTATTGCCCTTGGCGGCGCCCAGCACGGCCTTGGCGCGCTGCTTTAGTTCGGCGAGCGCTTCCTCGGTACCGACCTTCTGCAAAACAAACCTCGCCTGCTGGTCCGCCCAAACCGTTCGTGCCTCAGGCGACATTGCCTCCAACTTGGGACCGAGCTCGACCAGGCGCTCAATGATGGCTGTGCCCAGCGCCGGCTCCAAGTGCATCTCAGCCGCCCAGCCGGTAACCTCAGCATTGAACGCGGACAGTCGCGCCGTGCCCTCGTCCTTTAGGAAGTCGCCATAAAAGGGATTGTAGTCCTCTGCCTTCGGCGCGATCGGCATCAAATGTTCCTGATGGTGCCGGATCATTTCGGCCGAAGGCGGCTCGACGGGCGCCATCTTGTCGCCAGCGGCCGCGGCATCAAACCGAGCAACCCAAGCGACTCGCGCCTCGGGGCTGTAGCCCGAGAGGTCCTTGCCGAAGAACTTGGCTTCACGCGCACCACGATCAAAAATGTCCACCCAATCCGCACGCGCAGACTGCAAAACATCCGGCGCGAGCGTGGCGCGAAGATTGCCGGTCTGGTCAACGTAGGCGTTGGCTCCGGGATTCACGATGCCGCCGGGCGGCGCTGGCAGGTTATTTGCAGTCGTTTCGTCGGCCATGTTGTGATCCTCTCGCTATGTCGTGACGATGCCCGCAACCTTGAAAGATTGACCTTTCGGGACCGCGCGATATTCCGTCTGGCTGGCGGCAAACCTGCCGCTTCCAGTGCCACCGCTTTCGACCGTGGCCGTAGGATTGGTCCCGAAGGTCACCCCAGCGGGACCCGAGCCGTCAATGTGGATGCGAACCAGCGTGGTCCCCGCATTGAAGGCCGCGGATTGCGCCGACGAGCCGGAGATTGCGATCGCCTGCTCGGCCAGCGGCGGTTCCTGCGGCACCTGCGGCCGCTCGCCCCCCACTTGCGCATAGGCGATCGAGGCGTATTCCGTCACGTACATATAGGCCGTCATTGTTCACGGCCCTCGCTAGTTCGGCGGGCCGGATGGCTGCAGCGTGATAGCGGTGGCCGTTCCGCCGTTGGTGAGAACCCAGCGCTGGAACGCCTTGAGAATCCGGTAGAGGTCGTCGTCGTTCATGTTCTTGGAGTTGGTGTCCAGGATATTGAACCGAAGCTCAACGTCGCCAGCACCCGGCGCAGACGTGCCGACTGTCACATCGGACATCTTGAAGCCGTCCGAACCACGGCTCATCGAAAAGGATACGGCCGTCATAACGCGTCCTCCTAGGAGATTGCGAGTTCGGCTAAGCCGTGCGGGCCCGCCGACGATGCGCCGGCCGGGACATCATCGGCGGGATCCTCCTCGTGCAATGCCGTGCGCAGTTGGTCGATAAGAGCGCGCGAGTGCTCCGCGACCGCCGCGGCGACGCCACGAGGGTGGATGCCCGTGATACCAAGACCGGCATTCGTGCCGTTAGGAAATAGCGAGCGACCTCCAATCGGGCGGCCCGCGCTGAACATGGCCCAGCCTACTTCCCGCCGGAGTTCGTCGAGATTGATGGCGCCAAAGCCCGGCCGCGGCGCCGGGCCCGGCCAATCGTGTGCGACGTTGTCGGAATCGGCCAAAGCAAAATACAATTCACCGACCTTGCAAATAGCGGCCTCAAGCTCGACCGCAAGCACGTCGCGCGCCGCAAGCCGCTTCTGGATTTTCTCAATCGCTACCCCCCGCTCGCGCTCGCGCTGCTCCTGCCGCTCGCGCCGCAGCTCGACGTCGAGAGCCCCGAGCCGGTCGCTATAAATGGCGATGGTCCGGCGCTCCTCGTCCTGGGCGCGCTCGATCCTGCGAACTTCGCCAAGGTCATCGGTTTGCTGCAGTAGCGCGGCCCGGCGCTCCCGCCCCATCTCCGCGAGCCGAGCCTCGGCCGCGGCCAGTAGCTCCCGCGTCTTTGCGATGGCCGCCGCGGTGTTTCTCTGAAATAGCTTCATGCCTGCTCCTTCGCCCCATTGCCCATTTTTAACAGCACGTCGCGGCGCTCGAGCAGCCAGCGAATGCCGATCCGCGCCAAATCCGCCGACGATAGGCCGGTCTCGTTCGCAAGCTCGTCAAGCTCGCGCCGCCGGGCCGCCGGCATTCGGATTTCAAATCGCGTGTCGTGCATCACCCGGACAAGTTACGGCGCCCGGCACAATCCTCAACGCACCGGATTTTTCAAACGCGCGCAGCGGACAGTTCGTCCCGGTGCTCACAGTCTGTGAGACTGTCCCGGGTTCCGTTTGCGTTCGCCCCGGCGCGGGCTGACTTTCCTCACGTTTCCGCAGGCGGGTTTCAGCACCAAAATTTTGGTTATGCATGGCGTTCACGAGACGTTTCGTGCTTATCCACAGGCCAACATCACGAGGTTTTTTGGTGCGGCCGGCGCTGTAGGTGGCGGGCAGGTCAGAAATCCGCGGCGAGCCGAATCTTCCCCTGCCGGGGGGTGGGTGCCGGGTCTTTCTCGGACCCGATCCAAGGCCGAGGCCGTGCATCTCGCGACCAATGCCGGCGGCCAGGCGATCGCGAGCCCGGATGGGTCGCGCATCTCTTTCTTAAGCTCTGCTGAGAAAGCCCCTCTTCCAGGCGCGTAAAGCCTCGCCGAGCTACAATGCCCTGCCGTGACTCAGCCGTGGCCGTGGATGCGTGTTGCTGAGCGGCGGCCGATGTTTTCGGGCAATTAGGCGACAGCGCATGGGCGAGTCTGGCAGGGCCGCTGAGGCAGCTTAGTCTTGCGTGGTACTAGGCGGCCCCTGACGCGGGCGAGCGCAGCGCTATCCTCAACCGCGATGAGCTGCAGCCCGAGCGCACCAAAGATTGCACTGAACGACATCGCGCCCATGCGCTTCGTTGGATTCGGTCCAAGCAGCTTGGCGGAATAACCGATCTGCACTCCCGCGACCACGTCCAAGGTCTCATACGTTATGCGCAGCGCGGCCTTTCGGGCCCTGGCAACCACGAGCAAGTCGTCGTAGTCGCGGATCGTGCCAAGCGATCGCATGGTGCCTATCCCGAACCCCAGCCTGGATAACGCATTCTGCCGACACAACGCAGACACAGATACCCCGAGCGAGCACAAAATGGCAATCCATGCTGGTTTTGCCCCATCGCCCCCATGATCGAATATCACAGGGTCAAGCCTCAAGCCGAGATTTGCCAAGTTCGTGCGCAGATTGCGACGATGAGAACTTTGCCGCCAACCCACTACAGCCCAACACGGTGCAGGCTTGTTCGACGCCTTGGCATTGAACGCAAACGGCGCAGCATGCGGTGGTCTTACTTACGCGCCAGACCCAGCAGCATGGTCGCTTGCTCGGTGAGACAGCTGTGCGTGCAGCAATAGAGCAGCTTTATATTGCACTTGGACTTGTCTCACGGGTCCGATACCAGGTTGCGCGGCTGATTTTGAGGGCGATCCATGGCTTGGTCCGATTGACGCTCTTGGCCGCGAGGTATTCGGCGCGCGTCGTCTTGCCTTGGGCTCGGCGTCGGGCGCGGTCACGCTGCCGCTGGCGCAGCCGTCTGGCCTGCTGCCGCTCCTGCTTGGTCATGTCGATGGCGCCGATGGTGCGGATGCGCAGGCGCCGGCGGTCGGCTTCGGTGAGCTGCAGCCGTGCCGCAAGCTTGTCTGCACGCCATCGGATTGGGTTGGCTACCACACGCCGCACGATCTCGCCGGCTTCATCAGCGGCCATCCATGGGGCGTTGAGCTCGATCCAGTTGCGGATGCGCCGCGGCTCGGCGTGCCGGCGGGCAAGGTGGTGCGCCATGACCACGACATCGTCACGGCCTGCGTCATCGTCCGGGAGGGTTCGGCCGTATCGATCGCGAAACAGACGGCGCAGCTCGGCGACGCGCAACGCGGCCATGCTGACCGGCGGCTGGTTGGCCTGCTTGGCCTTGTAGCGCCTGGCTACCTCCGCGTGTCGCTGCTGCGCTGCCGCGGTCATGTGGGTTGTCAGGCCGCCGCGGCCTTTGCCTTACCCTTGGCGTAGGCGATGGCGCGCGACCTGACCCAGGAGATAACCTCAGGTGACGGCTCGATCGGCGCGACGGTGCGCGCGGCCGGCCAGATGCCAAACTTTTCCTTGAACTTGTGGGCGACCCAGCCGGACTTGTAGCCGTGCATGTCGGCGATAAAGGTGAGCATGCCGTGCCCAGCGGACGAGTTCGGCGGGATCCCTTGATGACGGCGCGGTGCGGCTGCGGCGATCGACAAGCGCAAGGTCGCCGTCCTTGAACACGACGGGTTGCGGTGGCCGCTTTGGCAGGAAGCCGCAATGGCTGCAGGCCTCACCAGCAATGCGGATCGAGCCGCACTGAGTGCATGCGAGTAGCCGGGAGGAGTAGCCGGAGCGCAGCCGCGTATTATGCGTTGGGCTTTCGGCTCGCTTTGCGGCGTCGAGCGTCCAATCGACCCGATCCTCGACAAAGCCGTGCCGGAATACGGCGCCGGAATGGTCGAGCACGATCGCGTTGAACTTGTCCGGCGCCGGCCGCAGCACGCGACCGACCATCTGGCGATAGAGACCCATCTTGCGCGTGGGGCGCGCTAAGATGCAGCACGATACCTCGGGCATGTCCCAGCCCTCGGTCAGCACCATGCAGTTGGTGACGATCTCGGTGGCGCCGGACGCGAGTCGGGCCAAGACGGCATCGCGCTCGGCCTTCGGGGTCGAGCCGTCGATATGCTCGGCGCGCACTCCCGATCTGACAAACTCGTCGCGGATGTGCAGCGAGTGCGGCACGTTGACGGCGAAGCAAACCGTTTTCCGGCGCTCGCCATGCTTGTGCCAATGACCGATGATGTCGCCCACCAGGCTCGGACGGTCCATGCGTTCGGCGAGCTGCGACTCGACGTAATCGCCGACGCGCGTCTCGACGCCGGTCAGGTCCGGCTCGGCCGGCGCAAAGACCCGCGTCTTGAGCAGGAACTTCTGCTCGATGAGTTCGGCAACCTGCGGGCACTCGACGATGCAGTCGAAGATGCCGCCCAGACCGCGGCCGTCGCCTCGACACGGCGTGGCCGTCAAACCGACAAGCACGGCCTGCGGATAGGCGCCGATGAGTTTGCGGTAGGTCGTGGCCGGGCAATGGTGCGCCTCGTCGATGATGAGGAGGTCAGCCGGCGGCAACTCCATGCGCCTGGTCCGCATGGCGCGCGTCCAAAGGGTCTGAATCGAGGCGATCTGCACCGGCTCGTCCGGCCTCGTCATGAAGCCGGCCTGGATGATGCCGTGCTCGATGTTGTGCGCGAACAATTTTGCCGCGGTTTGTTTGATGATTTCACGCGTATGGGCGAGCACCAGGACGCTCATTTGCTTGGCGAGTGCGTCTTGGATGATCGCGGCGGCGATAACCGTCTTGCCGGCCGCGGTAGGCGCCACGATCAGCGGGCGCTTATGTCCGGCCGCAATGACTCGGTGACACTCGGCGATCACGTCGAGCTGATAAGGGCGCAGCTCCATCATGCCGGCACCCGCGCGTTGGCGAAGGCCGCTGCGATGGTCGCCTGCACGACGTCGTCACCAGTGATGACCGTCGTATCGATCAAGCCAGACTTATCGATAGCGGCGGGCAGATTGGCCCACACCGCGGCCTCGTAGGCCGCATCGACGGCGTCGAGGAATTTCAGTTGGCCGGCCGCGACCTGGTCGGCGAGTTCGATACTGCGTAGCGCGAGGATTTCCAGTTGGCGCGTTACAAGAGCCGCGCCTTTCTTGTGCTTCGATTCAGCCATACCCCTACCGCCGCCTTGACGCGGCGACCTCTCTCGGTGTAGGGGCGAGGCGTGAACATCGGCACCCTACGGGTGATTTGGTGGACGGTTCGGGGAATGATCCCGATGCGGCGTTTGGTTTCTAGGCCTTGCCGCAGCACGCCAGCGCACCGCCCTAACGAATTCGGCGCAGCCCGTTTACCCGGACTGCGCCGTTTTCATGCGACACGCTTACGCAAACTGTTTTGTTGCTCGCGCGTTCGAAGCCAAGCGATGATGCCTGCGCGCGAATAGTAGGTCTTGTGCCCGATCTTCGTGATTGGCGGCCCGCTGCCGAGCGCCCGCCATCGATCGAGCGTCTTGGTACAGATTTTCAGTTCGGCGGCGAGTTCGGCCGGCTCCAGATATTCTCCGAGCCTGGGATCAATCGGCTTGGCCTTCGGGCCCCGCCTCGCAGAACAAGACATTTTTCACCCCTTCAATGAATGTCGGAGTGACAAATGACAGAAACCGGAATCGGTAATAGGTGTGGATTAGGTGGTGCGCGAAATTTCTATTTGCACCCCAAAATGCAGTCACCCGCGGGCAGGCTTCTGCTTGCCCTTGCGAATGCCCCGCCCGGCTCTCTTGCGCTTTTCGCTGATATAGTTGAGGGCGTCTTGGTCGCCGCGTGGCTTTCCGTAAAATCCGGTGTCAACAAACTGTTGGGCCAATTTGCTTTTGACTTCGCCCTTCGTCGGCTTCTTTGGCTTTTTCTGTTCCAGCGATGATCGTCTGTCTGAGAGCCGCGCACGATATGCGCGAATTTCCTTTGCCTCCAAAGCAGAGATTGGCTTTCCTGATTTGGTCCTACCGACGCGCAAAGCGTTTTCTAGCTCGTCAATCCACTTGGTGAGCGTTGCGGGAGTGGCGCGTTGATACTTTAATTCCCTTGAATATGTAGCGTCCCAATCTTCTTTGAAGCGCTTGGTGCTTTCGTGCTGTCCGCTCTTGCGGCGCGGCTGCACCGCCCTGCTCTGTTTCTCCCTCTCGCGGTGAACGGCATCCAAAATGGCGTCGGCGAGAAACTGTACTGCCGCAAGGCCGTCATCCTTTGACGTAAGACCGAGCTCCGCGGCGGCTGCATCGCAGTCTCGCCTAATCCGTATAAATAGCTCGACGACGCGATCGAAGTGCAGGCGGTTTGCGCCAGCCCTCAATGATTGAGGCGCGGTGTGCAGAATGTCGCCGCTCGTCTCGTCGTTTCTACGAGCCATATCACGCGCCGACACGGCGTTTGCCGGCAGCGATCTGCGTCACGTTCGGCGCGGGCTCGAGAATTTGCGCGACAAGCGACGCTAGCGCCTCAAAGGCTTTTTTCTTCTCCGAAAGGTATTCGTGGCGATCATAGACGCCGCGCACGCCGGCAATGACATGACCTAGGGCGCGCTCGGCGTGGTCGCTCGGCACGCCGGCCCGGCTCATGAGGCTGCGCGCGGTGCGCCGTAGGTCGTGCAGCGTCCACGGTTCGATTGCGTCGCGTTCGCTTCTTGTCCGAAGCTCGCCAATTTTTTCGTCGAGAGCGGTCTTCGCCTTGCTGTATCCGCTGAACGGCTTTTCGCCTTCGGTCGTCGAGAACACGAACGGGCGTTTGGCGTGATCTTTTGGCCGCTTGCCGATCAGGTCATGAACCGTGTCAGTTAGCGGGATGGCGTGGTCGGTCTTGGTCTTGTAACGGGCGGCAGGGATCGTCCAAGTGTCGCCGTCAATTTCATCCCATCGCATTTGCGCCGCTTCGTCTCGCCTGGTCGCGGTGAGGAGCAGCGTGCGGACGAAGGCGGGATAGCAGGCCGGCGCGTCGGCTGCGTCGAGGGCGGCCCATAAATCGCGGATTTCGGCATCCGACAAGATGCGGGATCGGGCGCGTTCCTTCGGCTTGGTCCGGGCCATCCCCTTCGCGATCGGCGGGTGAAAATCGTCATCCCGCGCCGCGCGCCAGTTGAACGCTTTGCGAATGTAAGAAAGCGTCCGATCGGCCATGACCGGCCCGCTTTTATCGGCGATTGTGTCGAGCATCTTGACGACATGCGACCGACGCAATTCAGTTACGGCATGATGCCCGATGGCCGGCTTAACCAGCCGCTTGAATATGCCCTCAATGGCGTCGGCGCTGCGCAGCTTGCTTTCCTTCTTGGCGTAGCGCTCCACAAACTCGTCGAGCAGGCTGCCGATAGTCTCGCCGGCCGGCTTGCCGCCGTCCTCGATCCTTCGCGTGCGCTCGGGCCGCGGGTCGGCGTCGGTTTCGCGAATAGCCTTGGCCCGCTTGTTTGCGGCCATGATCGCGGCCAGCACCGTGAGGCTTCCGCCCTTCTCGTTCTCGTCCCACCGGCCCAACGTCTCGAGATGAGGATTGCCGTTGACGCGGTGGAACCACACGAAGGATTTGGCGCCCGATGCGGTGACACGGACAGCAAAGCCCGTGGGTGCCGTTTTTCCCTGCAACTTGGCGCCGCTGAAATAGTGCAGCCTGTTGCCTGCGGCCGGGCTCGGGAGATCCGCAACGGCTCTTTCGCTGATGGTCGTCATGGCCCGATCCCCTGTGTCTGCACTGTGTCGGCACCCCGAATGCGGTGCGGGTGTCTGCGAGTGTCTGCCGAATGTCACGGGGTGTCAACTAAAATCCCAGATAAATTGGCACTTTCCCTTGCAGACAGGAAAAATGGAGTCGGGATCAGGGGATTAGCGAAAGTGCCAGAATTTGACTTTTAATCATGGGGTCGCGGGTTCGAATCCCGCCGGGCTCACCAATCAGATCAATCACTTAGAGGAAAAACAGACTGGGCTGCTTCCCAATAATGGGATTTGGGAAACAACAGACGCCCGCGATGTCCGATAAGTGGTGGAGCCGCAAGATGGCAGGCGCCGTTCGCATCAAGAAGGCGCTCGGGAAAGCAACAACGGTCGTCGGTCAAATGTTGTGGAAAGTGAGCGTCGACCTGGCCAGCGAAGCCGCGAAAAAAATCCTCCTTGGCAATTGAACACCGTCACTCGCGCGGATGATCGCGCGAGCGCGCGATACGTTGAGTTCATCGGCAATGCTCGCCCTTGAGAGCCGCACGAGTCTCGGCGAACGGTGCGTTCGGCCAGCACGAGCGGCACGACAGCGCGGGAATGAGGCTTGTCACCGCGGCGTCAGGATGGCGATCGAGCGTGCGCAGGTCGATGCCGCTGGTCATAGCGCCGTCGGACCGGCTAAACTGTGACCGTGCATCGTACACTACGGCACACCCATCGCGGCATAATCCGCGAGGCATTCATGAACCTGAAACTTGTTATCGCCATTGCCGCTCTCGTCGCCATCCCCGCATTGGCCCAGGCCCAGGGCGGTCCGCCGCCGAAAGCGCCGAAACCCACCAAGGCCGAAGTGCAAAAGGTCGTCCAGATCATCAGCACCGACAAAGCCAAGACTCAGGCCTATTGCGATTTGTCGAAGCTGAACGAACAGATGATGGTCGCCGACCAGAAGAAGGACACCAAGGCGCTCGACGCGCTCGGCAAACAAGCCGATGCGCTGGTCGACAAGCTCGGGTCCGAATACTCCGAGATGAACAACGGCTTGGATCAGGTTGACGAGGACTCCCCCGAAGGCAAGGAATACCAGGCCATCCTGTCCGGGCTCGACAAGCTCTGTACCAAGTAGCCGACAAAGCCGCCGGCGCGCGGCGATGGCGGCGTCGATGGTCGGCCAAAACAGCGCCGGCATTTGCGCCGCCTGCCGAGCATTCCAAGGTTTCTACCAGGCGCTCCGCGTCCTCGATGACCTGACGGCCGAGCGGCCAGGAAGATGCGCTGGCAGCAAGGAGTGTCCTGTTTGGTTGCCGGTGCTGCGCCAGAGAATGTCACTGTATCTACACAACGGCTCGCCAGCGCCCCCCGGCAGGGCGCCACTGCACTGGGTGTGAATTTTTCATCACAGTTCACTCGGAGTTTTGCGCCTGGACGGACCAGGTGGTGCCGACATTGCCTAGATTGGCCGTCCCGGCGATCGTGGCGCCGTTCATGAACCAGATCGCGAGA